>OGOU01000147.1_pt1 | contig 69277 bp, 65 predicted proteins | sample 1552721 | NCBI WGS metagenome assembly OGOU01 (sample SAMEA2580176, study PRJEB22360) | human gut metagenome | biome: human gut; feature: human-associated habitat; material: faeces | place: Denmark | collected 2008/2010
GATCTTTGCTATGGATATTCTTTTTTACTATTGCATCTTCATTTTACAATCTGCGAAAAAATTTTTTTAATATAATTTCTAGAGTTATCTTTTCACCTGCAAATATTTGAATAAACATAATAAAATAATAAGCGATAAAGAAAACAACTAATTTAATTATATCATCTGTATACATTATATCAGCACTTCCTTTTATAAAAGATTTAGTAATCGCACAAAAACAGAATTTGGATACATATTTATTCTAATAGGATTATTATATATTTGTCTTATTTCATTTTTATATTTTTGACTATTTGAAGAAAAATTACCTTGTAATAAAACTTCCATTGAAACTTGGACACAATTATAACTCAGTAAACTATAATTACCGCCTTTTCCATTTCCAACAATATCTGAATAGTAATATCCTAAAGGAAAATCTCGAAAAGCCTCATCTGGATTTGCAACAACATTAGAATTATTTCTTTCCTTAAAACAAACATGCAACATTGTTTGTTTTTTACCATTTTCATATATCGTTTCATACAGTTGATTGGCATTTGAATTAGAATATAATTTTATTAATAATTTTTTTGCATATTCATATGAAGCACCAAACTTTCCGTAAAAAGTTAGTGTATTTGAAACCGTTCCATCATTACATTTCAAATAATAATTTGAACCGAATTTATAATTTGCATCTTCTCTAGGATCAAACACATTAGTAGCATAAACATAGTAATTATGTCCTTTTCGTGGATCAAAACCAGTTAAATAGCTATTTAACTCTTGAATTGTAAAATCATCTTTACCACAAGGTCTTAATATTGCATGTTTAGGTCCCCAATAAAAATACCACCAGATATTTGCTGAATCTTGTATTAACAATGATGTGTGACCAAAACCATTTGCTCCATAAGCAAATTGCAACCATATAGCATCCGTACCCTCAGGATCAATTTGATTCACGGGGTTATTGTTGCAGTATGCGAACATATTTGTTCCCAAAATATTTGACTGAGTATCGCAGTACATATCTGCATTTAAAAATCTTCCTGTAACAGGGTCATAGTAACGGCTCTTGAGATAGTACAAGCCTGTTTCGCTGTCATATACATAGCCACGGTAACAGAACGGGTTTATGTTTGCAAGATTAATATCCGACGTATCTGTCTGAGCTATGATATTGCCCAATACATCATAGGTATAGGTTACAACTGTTGTTCCATCACTATCTACAATTCGCTCAATGTCACCTTGTAAGTTTTTTACAAAATAATATTTTTTACCAAAGCGTGACATAGCCGTAACATTTCCATTTGAGTCATAGTGGAAAAAAGCTAAAATTGTATAATCTTTTTCGCAATGCACTCATAAAACGTATAACATTATGGGTGCATTGCATTAATATTTGAAAAACTTTTTATATTTATATAAATATCCTGTTTATAATTGTTTTTTAACTTATAACTTAACTTATAAATGAATAAAAAAGTTCTCTAAAACATTTATACAAAAATCACTTAGTATGACTATAAAAGTAATAATCATTATAATCGGGATATTTTTTTACAAAATCATCTTCAGAATACTCAATAAGTTCATAAGTCGGCTTTTGAGGCTCTCCATATTCGTCAACAGGAGGCATGTTATAGCTATTAATGTCAAACTCATAATATTTATTATCACAATGAATATATAACTTATCGTTATTCCAACGGACTATATCAAAATATCCTGTTAAAACACTTGGCCATACGTCATTAATAGCATCAGTTGAATTAGGATCATTATTCAAGCATAAACTATCGCTATTTTCCATTGTAGTTAGACGAACCCTAACGTTATTTTTATAAACATATGTAACTGAATCTATAGCTTCATAACATATTGCATTTTGGTCGGATATTTCTACAGGAGTATTTGTAATAAAAGCCCATAATGAATTCTGACAACCTGTTAAAACTAAAAGACTAAGCATAAGCAATATAACAATATAAATTATTCTTTTTTTCATATATTTCCTTCTCCTTTAAGAAAAATAAACCATTTTCATAAATGGAATATCAATGTACCAGCAAAATGGTGTAAGCATATTATTTTTTTGAAATTCATAGCCAAAAGTATTATTGATAATTTTAGTTATGCCATCTTTTTTAGATTTATCCCAGTATTCAAAATCATAAGTATCATATAAACGAAATATAACTATATAATTTCTTAATGAAGCATTGAAAATTGGAATATTAACATGACTAATTTCTTTAATTGTTATCATAACATTACATACTCCTATAGACCAGTACAAATCTCTACAACTATTATAAAATGAAATATTATAAATACTATTATCATTTAAAATAGTATAATACTGACATTGATGGTACATGTTAATAATTTTGCCTTCAATATTAAATTTGTCAATAAAATTCTTGAAATCTACAGATTCTCGTATTTTTTTAATGTATGTTGAATTATCTGAAAAATCATACACTTCATATCCAACTTTATTAATTATTGAGTGCAAATAATATTGAATAGTCATTTGATAATCACTTATATGAAAAATCGCCCCATTAAATATTATGTACATTCCCGATCTTCCGCTTTTATCAGAATACATTATATAATTATTTGAGCAGTAAGAAAATAGGTTATTGGATACTACTTTTGCACGAATATATTGTGTATCATCTGCATTCAAAAATCTTCCTGTAACAGGGTCATAGTAACGGCTCTGTAGATAGTACAAGCCTGTTTCGCTGTCATATACATAGCCACGGTAACGGAATGGATTTACGTTTGCTATATGATATGCATTTGATTTTGGAACTGAAAGCCCTGCTCCGTCTTTTATACTTATGATTTTACCTAAAGCATCATATGTATAGTTAGCTTTAACATTTCCGTTTTCGTCTATCAGCTTTACAATATCTCCTTGCAGATTTTTAACATAATAATACATCAAATCATTATTTTTCATTGCGGTTACATTACCGTTTGCATCATAGTAAAAATGGACTATATTACCGGTCATATACATAGCAATTAAATTATTGTTTTTATCATAATAGTATTGTGTGGCATAATTATTGTCTTCCTTTTTAGTACGCAAACCATTAACATCATATTGCATATTTACAGTGTTACTTCCCTTAGACACGCTCGACAAACTTCTACCATTTTCCCAAGTAAACGTCATTCCATCACGGTATGAAAGAGGGTTACCAATTTCATCATATGTAATGTTTGTTCCGTTGTATGCTGTAAGCTTGTCTTTCCAGTTTGCATCTGTATAAGAATAATTTTTTTCTGATACTAAGTCTCCGGGCCTCCAACCGTTTTTTTCAAGCGTGTATTCTATAACTTTTGTAATATTGCCTGCACTATCATAAATAATTTGTGTGTATAGGTCTGTAGTAGTATCTGCAACACGAATAAGTTGATTAAGTTCATCATAAAAATATACCGCTATTGTAGAACCGTCCTGTTTAACATTGGTAATATTTCCATTTCCATCATAGGTATATTCATATTTTACTAATTTATTGCCACCGAATTTATGAGTAATAGTATTTATTATATCTGATGTAGAATTTGGTAAACTGCCATTTTTATAGGTATAATCTGTAGAATATACTGAATTATTATTTCCCTTAGTAGTTAATACTTTAGTTGTTCTCCCAAAGCTGTCAGATATTCCATTTACTGTTATACCATCACTACTTACAAATTCAGAGCCGTTTTCACTCGTTCCGCTGGTAATTATTTTTTCATAGCCTTTTATATTTGTTTTTTCAACCTTATTTCCATCTTTATTATAATTAATATTATATGAAAGATTACCGTCTCCGGTTTCACAATAATAATTAATTATATTCTTTGAAAAATCATAGTAATAATATGTAGTTCGATTATCTGATTTATCAATCAATTTGGAAATTAAGCCTTTTTTATTATAAATAAATTCAGCTATAGTTCCACTTTTACCAACCATCTTTTTTATATTACCAAAAGTATCATAAAAATATTCCAGATAGTCACCGTTAGCATAAGTCGTTTTTATAAGTTCACCATTGTTTTCAGAATAAGTGTTGTTGGTTATTGATTTATTACCAATATAGGTTGATAATAAGTTTCCCCAAACATCATAATTAAATTTGTATTTAAAACTATTATGTTCAATCTCACTTATTATATTTCTATCATTATAAAAATAATTATTAACCGCATCTTCAGAAGATACAGACTGTATATTTCCTGAACTATCATACACATAATTTACTACGTAATTTTCTCCGTCTGTAGTTGAAGTAACATTTCCGTTAATATCATATGTATATGTTACAGTATCGCCCACCTTATTAGTTTCAGAGGTAACATAATTGCCTGTATTATCATAAGTTTTGCTTGTTTGCATAAAAGGCTGATTTTTATCAACACTTTGCGATACAATTTCTGAACTTATTAGAAAATCTTCCTTGCTGTCTGTACTATTATTATCATCAGTTAGGTTAGAGCCTTCAGAATTACCCATATTCTCGCAATTTTCTGACTCTACATAAGGTGTATATTTATCCTCAGAAATATTCAGCATAGCATTCTTAATTTTCATAACATTACAGTTATTATTATAAACAAAAGCAAATGCTACATAATCTATTGATTTTCCGCTTTCATAGGGTGAAACAGTCATACTAACCGTTTGATTTTCTTTTGTAAACGGATTAAATTCTTGATAATGAGTTTCCGGAACACTTTCATTATCATAATAAATATTTAGTGCAATACCAAAAGTCCTTAACTCATTAGTTAAAGGCACAGAATTAGCCATTGCCTCACCGACAATGTTGAAACCAACACCCGCACGATTTACTTGAACATTTTGATAAATATAAGTATTGCCCAAACTATCTGTTACTTGTGGTAATTCAACTTCGCTGTTATCACCTGTAGTTGATTCTATAGCACTTGCAGATAAATAGGTATTTTTTAATGTTCTTACAACAAAACCTTCCTCTGTTTTTATGGCATTACCATAATTATCATAAGTAGTAATATTATCATAAGGGACAGTTTCAGTTATTGTTTCACAATAAGTTGGCAGTTCAACATTTTCATTATCCCCAGCTGTTGAGGTTTGAGTGTCGGTTGTTGGCTCAACATATACACCTGCACTACCGCCTAAAGAAACGATTCCGTTCTGTGCTGATATTGGTTCATTGTCATTTGTAAACCAATAATCGTTGCTTTCAAAATCACTGTTTTGCAAAGCGTTAAAATCATTGGCACAATTACCTTCTTCAAGCTGTAAACAGTCAAACCAAGCTGTACCGGCAGTATTTTTTACACTGCATTTAATACGCATTGTTCTTGTATTTTCAGGAAGAGTAAAAGTAACACTTATACGCTGCCAGTCTTCGGTGTCAACAATGCCTATACTGGTTTTTGAGTCAAGTAAATTTGCATAAAAATCATAAAACTCAACTTCAAGTAAAGCACCAAAAGCTTCATTTAACGATTTCCATATTACATTTTTAGTTTTTACATAAGCTGAAAATGTTAATTCTTTTCCGACATAATTACTCTCTGCCATATTAATATCGTGCCAAGCAGAAGTATAGAATGACGATTCATTTTGACTAACAGGATTGCTGATTTTTATTGAATTTGAGCCAAAATACTGAACATTCCCGTCTTCAGTTGTAGGATTTGACGAATCAATCACACAAATGCCGCCTGTACTTGGGACACCGTTTATTTTTCCGTTTGATTTTTTATAATAACTACCGGAACCTATTGTACTAAACTCATATGTTTCTGTCAAAAGATTCTTTGTGAAGGAGTCTGCCCCTCCTGCATTTGAAAGTCCTGAAGTGTAGTTGCTTTCAAGATATCCGTTTGCATTTAAAACTGACATCAACATACCTTTATTATCAAAAGTATATGTTGTCTTTAATCCGTTGCGATCTTCAAAAGTTGTGGTATTATCATTGCTATAAGAAATATTCAGATAATTACCCTCTGAATTATTTTTACCGTATTCGGTAACCTTTGTTATCTGACCTTTATCGTTATACACAAAGCGATTCTTACTTATAACTGCAGTTGTAGCAGTTGTACGGTTCTGTAGCTGTGACTGATTAATCTTTTTGTTATTATCGTAATAAAACGCTGAAGCCATTTTATCGGGAAATACAAAAGCACTTATAGTATCAACTGTAGATGAATTATATGAAATTGATATTTTATCATTATCAGGTAAAGTAATTCGATTAACTCGTTTTGAACCATCAGGTTTACCACTGTAGCTAAGTTGAATAACTCTTCCGGAACCATCTGTAATTGATGATAAATAGCCATTTGAATAAGAATATGTAGCAGTATTGCCATTTTTATCTTTTTCATTAAGTAATTTTCCGCCATTGGCAACTGACTCATAAGTTTGTGTTGTGTTACTGTTTTCAACAGTAATGCAATTTTCTTCTACAGAGAGAGTAATTCCCAATCCGTCCTCATCAAGCCATTTTTCTTCACTGTTACTCTTTTTTAAATAGTGGTTTGTTCCCTCTTTATCAATGTATATATAATTATAACCTGCTTTTGCAAGGGTTGTATTTGATTCTTTGATACATTGCTCAAAAGAAAACCTCCAACCACAGTTAACGGTATCACTATTCTTTATGCTGTTATAAGTTGCTGATATAGTAACAGGCATTCTTGCACCCGTACCTTCATATAATTTTTGAGAAATAACAAGATTTCCAAGATAATCTGAAACCTTTGCCTGAGCATTATATCCTGCCTGGATTGTATGGTATGAGAAATTACTTTCAGTTCCTGAAAAATCTTTATATATTATTGTCATTGATGGTGTAGCCGATGATTTTGTTGCTTCTCTTACATTTGCAATTCTTGATTCTGCCGTATCAATTCCCTCAATTACAAAACCGTCAACATTATCACCGTTATCATACCATTCTTTAGTAAGTTTTGTAAGGTCAAATGTAAACTTACTGTTATCATTGTATGACAAAGAGTCGTAGTCTAAAATATCAGAATCATATGAAACAACATCGTTTTCAATTTTGGTAAGCTTATGAGCATTAATGATTATAGGATTATCGCTTTCATTAGCAAATAAAGTACTACCGTTTTTTATTTCAAAATTGTATTTTGCACTTATAATTTTTTCGCCTTCATCAAGTTCGGGCAATTTTGATAATTTTGCCAAAACATAATGGTCGTTTGAAATAAAATACGGACCGTGATTAAGTTCGCTGCCTTCATAAACTTCATCTAAATGAAATTCACTTGATAATTTATTTGTAATTTCCGGATCAATAGTAATAGGAAAACTTCTATTTGCAGAATGTATAAAATCATAGTCCGCAATTAATTTTACCTTCATATTTGTACCATTCAGACTAACAATTTTCATTTGAAGCTGTACACTTGCTTCGCCGTTTTTATCAGTCATATAAGGAGCTATAATATTATACACGGGTTCATTTTCCCTATTATATAAGGTGATGGTGTGTTCATCAGATTGTTTTGGAGTCAAATGCTTAAGTTGATATGAAACACTAAATTCATTTTGTGCATCAGCATTATTAAGTATAATATTCTCTTTGACTCCTGTAGTTGTTACAAAATATTGGATATCTACATTATTATATACATTTTCATAGATAGCCTCCGATGATATATTTTTTATATGAGTAAAATTGTCATTACCAATAAAACTATCGTCATTAGTAATCACATTTAATCTGCTTTTATTTGCATTATCATATCCCCAACTAATCGAATAATCGTTTTGGGATATTTTTATCATATTTTTAGCCTTAACTTTGTTGGATAATTTTATATCAATATTACTGCTTTTATTAGAATAATCTATATCCGCTTCATCAGCAGTAGCCGATGAAGTTTCAGAAATCAGACTATTATTATATTCAACCCATACATCATTACTGTCTTTGTAATGAACCGGTTGATTATATTCAGCAATCATCTTTGAACCATCTTCAAGCAAAAAAACTTTTGAGCTTTCTGTACGGTCAGTTGTTAATTCCGTTACTATATCCGGTATAATTTCACCATTACCCTGTAAATTTTCAAAAGATGAATATACTGCATTCTCCTCAGGCAGATTTGCTGCAAACACTTGTAATGGTAACATTATTGCTATAAGTGTCGAGAGCGTAACTACGAGAGTTCTTTTAATCACTTGCATTTTCCTCGTATTTATTCCTCCTCGTTGATTGTATTAAACTATCATAATTTCAAAATGCAAAATATGTTTAATTCACAATATCATATTACCACATTATGTTAAGTTATTCAACATTTTATTAAATCATTAATAATTTTTATACACTTATACAAATATATGTGCTGATGTTTGTATATCTTTTTTCAGCACAGTTTACTGATATATTATTCTTAAAGGATAATCCAGAAAATAGCTATCAATTATGCTTTTTGTTTCTTGAATTATTTCAATTTAATACTCAAAAATCAAAAACTCGAAATCCAGTTAACCTGTATTTCGAGTTTTTTCGACAGTCTGGGACACTCACTTTTTATGTGAGTGTCTTGTTTATTATCTTAATGATATTGGGTGATGCGGAGCTTTCTTTTTAATTATTGTGCGAATAAAAATCTATAATTGGCACTTTTTTGTCAATCAAATAATTTTCAATTCTCAACTCTAATTCACCAACAGAACGGTTTCCCGGAATTACAGAAGTCATTGGAATATCATTACAAAAGATTTGTATCATGCTTCACCTACTTCTTCAACTAATACAGTAGAACTAATCGGTTTTCCATCACTTGTTTTTCTATCAAAATTAATATCAACCACTCCTACATGTCCGTTAGTAGTAAACTTTAACCACACTATATCTGATGGTTCATCAAGATTAAATTTATTTTTTATAATTCGGATTTGTTGTCAGCTTTTTTGTCTTTCAAAAATCACTCCAAAATCCGGTTATTTATGGCAAGCTGAATGCCATAGGGTCTTTATGTAGATTAAACTTCAATTTTCACATCAGTTACATTTTCTGTTACTCTCAGAAACATTGTTTTCATCTTTTAAAATATACTGATTCTTGATTCTCTGTTCCGGTCTCAAATCAAGCAAATACAAAAAGAACAGAAAAATCCATTCTAATGGTTTCATAATGATGTAAATCACATCTGCCCTTAATGGATTTGTTATCAGATTTGACACCGGATAACCATATGTATCATATATATGACGGACTACCCTGTGAAACTTCGGGAATTTTACCTGAATCAATTCTTCAAACGCATTTGCAATGCAAAGCTGCCTATTTACCACGATTGTGGCTCCTCTGCGAGTTCCAAGGCGTAGTGGTTTAACAACTCTTTTATGACCTCCTGCAGCTACCGTACAAAGATAATGTCCTTCATATTCTAATGGTGGCGGAGGAAGCTGTTTTGAAAACGTCCAATCTGCAGTATCCGTAAAAGCCTTAATCGGAGCGTCCAACCCCTGACCTGCAATGACAAATATTATTTCAATAATTGCAACAATGAAAAACAATGCAACAAAAACCAAAATTGTATAATTCGATATATTTTTGACTTTCTTGTAGAATTTCATAAATCTTTCATTATTCCCTGTTTCTGTTGTTCTACTCTGAAAGATAACTATCTGTTGTTTCATATGCCGCTGAATTACCCTTGCAGATAAAATCAATACATTAAAATGATATACATACAGTAGCATTTCCAATCCGTCAATATTCTTAGCAAGCTGAACCGCGTATGCAATTTGAAATACATTAAGCAGAATCACCAGTGAAATTGATATGATTGAAACAGCCGGTGGTAGCTTATCAGCCGATATAAATAACAATGTAAAATAACCTATAAGCCCCAATAATATAACAATAGATAATATCCCATTATAATCAGAAGAAATCGCATAATGATATTGTAAAGTATTAACTTGTTCATACCAGTCACCTGCTATGTCAAAGGATAGTGCATATAGCATCATATAAAAATTGCCGCCAACAAATATTGTCAGGCTCGAAATTAACTTTTCCCTTTTAGGTCGTTTGGAAAAACAATTATAAATATTCCAAATTGTTAATACTCCGGGTATAATCAATGCAACCATAACAATTAATAAATATACAAATATATCATCCGCGTGTAACATTATATATACCCCCCCACACAATTTTTAATCTTATAAAATTGGAATTTTACCCGTCTATGGTTGGACGTTTTCATGTAAAATAACCGAGTAATTTCAGTGATCAGTAAACAAACCATTTTCAGAGTATTATTACTCCACCCGTGACATCAAGACTACGCACTCACTGGTATTACCATATTCCCACAAACCTTTAATGCCAAACTTACCGAAAAGCGAATTTGGCTAACCAAATTCAGTGCTTGGTAAGACATAATTCTATCATTTTCTTCATAAAAGGCAAATCGCTCCGCTGTGGATTATCAATCCTAAATGTACAATTGCATACTCTTTCAAATTCTTTTCCAAAAATGATTTTATTCTTGCCGCCACTGCAAGAACCGCAATGACCACAGAAATCAATATGTTTCCAGCCGTTATTCTTAATTTCATCATCCATAATATCTGTGCTAAAAGCTACACTGCCATTAGACCAAACAGTCCAAAGATTTGCAGGCTCATCAGGATCGTTAATCGTTATGAACGCAACGCATTCTCCATTGAATTTAAGCCAATAATATATTTTATCTTTCCAACAAGTACCATTGTCTTTGTAAAATTCAATGTTGTTGTTTCTCAAAAATGCGACAAATGTTAAGGCCGTTGCTTGAGCTTCTCCTATTAGGTTTTCTTTTATATAATCTTCGATTTGTTTTGCCATAAGAAAGTCTCCTTAATAGAGCTATATTATTTGTGGGAAAGCATTACTATCGTCTCGACATGGCACGATACCTGCTGATTGATGTCAGAGTAACCGCATGTTCGCGGAAACATATCATATCAAAAAGGAAACAAGTCCACACTCTTAAAAATTGTAAAAACACATCCAATTTCTGATGATTTTCAACATCTAAATCAAGGTCTTGTCTTTTGAAGTTTTCGGGAAACAGTCGAAATACACCCTTTGCTACTATATAATGCAAGCATTTTTACATTGCTGTAGTTTACCACTGTCTCAACAGTCGAGACGATAAAGGCCGACTTATTTCCTCATAGAGAAGCTGCACTGACAGCTGATGAGCCAATACACTCCACAAGGTTGAGTTGCCGGATTTCAAGGTCTCGACCTATTGATAGTAGCATGGTGGCGACATTCCTTTTATAATCGTTAAAAGATGTGGCATAGTTAAAATGTTTAGTAATAACTCAACAATTGCTCAAATGATATAGTTATCCCGATTTCCTCTAAAAGAGCTTTTCTTTGTTGATATAGTTCATACAATACATCTTTGTACTCTAAACCATAATGTAATAAATTGTGACAATTACTACAAAGCGATACGATATTTTCTTCACGGTCTAAATCAATTCCTGGGAAATCACGATGAGCGGATAATGGAATCAAATGATGTGGCTCTGTATAATTGTTAGGGCTATTTCTTCGTTTAAAAACAAAATGCGAATTATCTACTTCACACAAATACTGTGCCCGTCTCAAAGCATTCTTCGACTCATACTGTTTGCGAGGATATATGTATTGTGACCGTTCTGCTATTAATGGTGGTTTTCTTAGACTAGTATCGTATTGAATTTCTTGATTGTAATGTTCGATAAACTGTCTTTCCTCTACTCTTTCCGTTTGAAAATCTTCCCTAACAGTCTCTTTAGCTAAAATCTCTTTAGCTTTTTCTATCGCATTCGGATCTACGCGTTTACTTTCAATAATAATACGTAATGCTTCCTTTTCTTGTCCTAATTCGAATATATGTCGCGCTCTTGGAATTCGAAAATTTTGACTATCTGACTTCGATCCTGGATTTTCCGAAAGGATCTTTTTAGCCAATTCGTCTTTTGGAACAGAAAAGTCTTTGAAATCATAATAAAATTTTACAAATACAGCTTTTCCAACTGCTGCTAATGTTTTATTTATATCTTCATATTTTGTATCTTTCAAAATATCACCCCTTAGATTTCTTCCATCCCAGAGCTCTTCAAATATTGAAAAGTTCTATCATAATAATCCCTGTTTCTTGATGGGTCTTCTTCTGAACCTTCAGGAACATATATAATCAATCCCTGTCTTGCTCTGGTTAACAAAACTCGATAAGCATTTTTTAAATATCTCTGCCTTTGTTCTTGATTGACATGATTCCACTTCGTACCTCTAAACTTGAAATAATCAAAACCTTCAGTCGTGTATCTAAAATCAGCATCCCATGCTAGTATTGCATAATCAACCTCTAAACCTTGCACTTTAAATTCAGATGCTGCCACCTCTAAATAATATGATGAGTCAACATTATCCTTTCCGTTCAAAAACCACCCTACATGATTTATATCTGACGGAACCCATATACCTTCAGCTCGCAGTCTTTTTCCTTCTGAGCTTGCTAAAAGCCCATACCTTTCTGTTCCACGAGCCTTATCTTTTACCCATTTTTTTGCAATTTCAAAATTTCTTGTTAAAAAAATCGGATATGATTGTTTAAGCTCATAATAAATACTTTTGGCATCATCTGCCCTTTCATCCAACAGCAATTTCACGAAAAGAGCTAATTTTTCGCTTCTGAATGAGCGCAGGGAAACTCCTAAATGCAAATCAGAAATGCAATGGTACTCTCGTCCATTCAATAATGTTGAGATATCTGATTTTCCTACGTATTCTGTATCTGTAATTTTATCCGACAGATATATCTTCCAGTCTGGATAATTATCTGCTAAAGTTTCAAACCAATCCTGAATTCCTGCTTCTCCGTTATATATTTCTTGTCCACCACCTACAAGACAAACTATAACGGCCCAATCTCTATGTCGGTCCATAATGCTAATCAAAAATTCAGGTTCGGACTGATTAAAATCGGGGATCCCTTTTTTTCGCTTCATAAAATCAGCGAGAGACTCTTTGTTCCATGCTCTTTGAGCCTCATCAAAAATAGCTACTTTCTCTACTGGTGCCATATCTGTAGTCAAAGCCTCATCTCTAAACTTATGAATAATTTGAATAAAGGCTTTCGTTTCTCGAAGGGCATTTTTCTTAGTTATGCCTTCTCTCTCCGCACGATCTATTGCAAGCGCATTTTGCAAAACATCAACTAGTGGACCATTTCCTGAAAGAAAAACAGCATGTTCATCTTCATTAAAATGATGACGTTCGTTTGCTATATTCAAGCCTGCAAGTGTTTTTCCAGCACCAGGTACTCCTGTAACAAAGCATATAGCTTTTTCGCTGTTTTTCTTACACTGATCGATTATATTGGAAATTGCCTCTGTTGTTATTGTTAAATTCTTTGCACCAGCATCATTCCTAGAAATATCTTCGACACCATGTTTTCTATACAATGCCTGCGCAGCTTCAATGATGGTCGGTGTCGGAGCGTATCTTGAATTTATCCACTCCAGTGCAGACAACGACGTAGTATTAATTCTCGAAATGATTTCTCGAATAGTACTGCCAATATTATTTTCATTACAAAAAAGAGTGTTATGAATATTATCTGCCATACAGTAATATTCATTCTGTTTCTCTGCCGCCTTCGTTGAAACATTGATAGGAACAAGATACCTAGTCCTACTTTTATCATGAAAGTATTTCAAATCCAACGCATAATCCATCACCTGATCGGTGGTAGATTTCTTGTACTCTTTATCTCCTACCTTAAACTCTAGGAGAAAAATAATTCCTTCTATTATGCATATCACATCTACCCTGTGCCCCATTCTTGGGATGGTATATTCGAAAATAATATCACCTTGAGAAAACTCGACTAATTGTTCCTTTAAAATTTGAATCTCCGTTCTCCAAGCCATCTTTTGGAGATCGGTAGTTTCAAACTCATCATTAATCAATAATTGGCCGAGAACAAGCTCATCATCCTCTAATATGAAGTAATTTATAGAATTAAAATAGTATGCTCTTCGGCTCATAAGTATCTCCTTATTTCTGTGATAATGCTTTATTAAGCTGGTTAGCCAATTTCTTTGCTATAGCTTTTGCCATTATAGGCGGCACCGCATTTCCTACCTGCTGATATTGCTTATCCTTTGTCCCACAAAAAACGAAGCTATCCGGAAATGTCTGCAAACGAGCTGCTTCTCTTATACTTACTGCTCTGTCTTTTGTTGGATGCACCCACATTGATTTACGCACATTTACTACAGTACCGGATGGCTCATCATATTTTAAGCGAAGATAGATCGTATTCTGCGTTCTTGTAACATCTGTATACGTGTTTGTTTTCATTTCATCAGATAAGGAATGAAAATTTTGTCCCTGATCTAATGCTTTAAAACGTTCCATAGCTGTTGGTGTCGTTTTAGTTATAATATGATTATGCAATATCTCCGAGTCACGAAGCGTCTGCGCCAACTCACTTAAATCAGTTTTAGCTTGTAGCTTTATGCCGCTTTTATCATCGGATACATTATAGACCGGCTCAACATCCTCCAAATCTTTAATCGCGTCCTCAACCGTCCTATATGGACCGTCTTTATATTTTCCTTCTGGAAGTTTAACCTCATCTGTAATATCTTTACGGATACCCATTACTACAAAACGCATTCTTTTTTGTGGAGCTCCAAATTGAGTTGCGGATAGAACATCTGCCGAAATAGCATATCCGTCGTCATCATCGCCCCCCTGTAGCTTTGCCTTTAAATAATCAAAAACAGCATATGAACGTATATTGGCTATTAGTCCTTTATTGTCGGTATAGCTATCAACCACAATATCGTTTTCAAATATCTCCTGTGCCTTACTTATCATCCTTTGGTACATAATTGCAGGCTCAATTAATTCCTTGATCTGAGATTCTTCTATTTTCCCACCGTAAAAATCAAGCATTGCATTAAACGCAACCCTATCAGCGGCAATGATAAAATCATCCTCATCACCCTCTGTGTGCTTCTCTGATATTTTTATCAGACGTGATCTATGTTTTTCTAATACGTCTTTAAATTTGGTTGTATTCTTAGATGCTTTATAGATAACGTTCAATTCGAGATAATCGAAAACACCCCATTTATATCGACCTAGTTCTTGCTCTGACTGCACAATATTAATTGCTTCATCAAACATAAACTCAGCATCAAGTAAAACCAACTCGGTATTAGCTGTTTCAATCACATTGCTATCCACTAATTCTCGATCATCTTCACATAAGTAGAATCTGTGAACATCTGATCTAAGCATACTCACATTTTCCATTACGAATGCCTTTGGTCTTAGCTCCAAGATTGCTCTAATATACTGTTTCACCAGGGAATTATTCTGGCTAATTGCATGATTCTTTTGCCTATTTGCATTAGAAAATCCCTGACAAGGTGGTCCTCCAATCACAACATCGATGTCGCCATATTTTTCTTTTATTTCTGCATAGTTAGCATCTCTAACATCGCCAAATACAGCTACTCCAGGATGATTTTTCTTATAGGTTTCCTGCATGGCAGGATTAAATTCATATGCAACTTTTATATCAAATTTCTTTGTTTGCATAAATCCCAGGCTCAATCCCCCGGCACCCGCAAACAAATCTATTGTATTAAACATAGTTTCTCCATCTTATACTTCAGTATTAAAGCCTTCTTCGGAGGCTTTGCGTAGCAATGCAAGTAAGCGTTTGCATTGATAAGTGTTTGGTATTTTAGCAGGCATTTTACATGCAATCGCTAATGCAGATACATCTGTAGGTGTAACCATATGATTTCTAACAACAAACTCTGATAGTCGCATCCACATTTCTACAGGATAATTAACCACCGTTGTCTGAGCCTGAATTTCATTTACAACCTTCTGCTCTTTCTTAGCGGATTTCTGTGCCGCCTTCTGTTCATCGATAGTGATTAAACAATTCTCAATATCTTCAGGAATATCAATATGTATCTTCTTCACATCTTCCCAACAATCATTTCTCTTACACCACTGAGTAACGTTTGCAACTTTTCTTGACGGATCAGTTATTCGAAGAAGAACCAGCTCTGCCAATGCGATTAAAACTGTACCCACTTGTTCGGGCACGCTCTGCCTATTCCATATCAACATCAAATCAAGTTCCCGTCCTTGATATTGACTATGCAACAATCTTCTAAACTGTGCCAATGTGTAATATATGATATTTGCACGATATCCACCCTCATACCAAGACTGTTTTGGTATAGTCTTCTCTAGATATTGGAACAAAAGAATCAATGCTGCCGTAGTTTGGAAATATCTCTCATTAAATTGCTCCTCATTTGCATTCCATTGCTCATCTATGTACTCTGCAAACGAATTAAAATTGGTCTGCGCACCTTTACTTACAATCTGAGGGAATCCTCTCCATGTATTTTGGACCTTCGCAAGATCTGTTTTCTTAATCACCTTATTTTTAGGGTGTTGCAACTCAAATTGTTTTTTCTTTGCAGGTGTCAAGCGCATTTGTTCTTGCAGATATTGTCCTCTCGCTCTTTCATAAAACCATTTTGTTTCATACTGTGCACCTTCAGACGCCGGTGCAAATAAGTGTCTTGATATTTGTTCCATACGACGGTGAAATGGATGAGATGCAAAAAAGTCTGCATCACTAACCTTATTCTGACTGTTTGAAGATCTAGAAATATTCCTGATCAACTCGTCCGACTCTTCTGGTGTTGATTCGTCAATTGAAGTCAATTTCATTTGCACGAAAATAGATGACAAATCTGCTTTGTCCTTATATCTTGCATTTGAAATAGAAGCCGTCGTCTGTCCACCATTAATAATCTGAAAATCTCTAACAAAGGTGATAAATCTTCCATGGTTTGTATCTTCTATCTCAACATCCATTGCAGTTGCTGATATTCCGTTATTAAACGCAAAAAACATCTGCGGATTGTTCAAGATAGTCCCTCTTATTTTCTTATTGACCGCAACTTTAGTAGATAAGAAGGATCTGACATTGCCCTCCAAAAGTTTACTGCCATACTTGTCATATATATCAGCCAAAACAGTTCCTGGAATTACTCCCAAATAGCTACTATACTGTTCTGTAGACGCTGAACTGGCTTCTATACATGGAATACCTTCTCCACAATACTCTTTAAAATCAATCTCAATAATCTGACGACCTTGCTCTGAACAGCAGACTCTGAACAAACGATCAATATCCCAAATCTGACCTTCTACCGGAATAGAATTATAATCATCAATTTCAACTGTCTTTATAGCGGCACTCATATCTGCATCGGTAAATACAAGAAAACGATATTTGCGAATTGCCTTTTTGTTATACCTTAATAGATCTACTAAATCTGCACATGGTGTACTCATCTCTATTTCTTGGTATAAATTAGTTGTCAATGCTACATCAAGAAATTTCATAAGCAAGCCAAAATCTTTATTTGCAGCTGTTCCGGTAAGTCGGCGTTCCAAATCATTACCATCAAAATCCGCAATAATAAGAGTCATTGTATTATCGAATTCATCGTATACATATCCGTCTACTCTATAATTACTACGTGCACTTTTGCCTTTATAAAAAGACGGTGTGAAATCGGATAACGCCTCAGCATCAATTAGATACTGCGCCATATTATCTACAAAGGATGCACATGACCCTTCTCCAGTAACTGCTGCTGCAGTTTTTATACTCTCTATAAAATCTTTTTTAAATTCGGTAGAATCCATGCTAACATCCTCCCATTTTCGTTACTTCTCCCAGCTTTTTATACTAGGGATATCTATCTGATAAACAGCATTTGTTATTTCTATCGGAACATCAACTCTCCGTATTCTCGGAAATGATTCGTTTACAGTATATACTTGTTTTGATGACATACTAAAATGCTGTTTATCATATTCTTTCATGTCAATATAACCTGCAGCGCCAAGTTTCAATATTAGCTCATCTGGATTTTCGCCGTGTCGTGAAATCAACTCTATCACTTCATGAACCAATCCATATAACGTGAATGATTTCGGTTGATCCGGTGCACATTTATCGATACGATAAACAACCAATTCTCCTTCGTCATTTCTATCTAATTGCTCAACAGAAGAAATCGATATCTCTGAAGACGAAGCCCCTGTAGATTTAATTTCATGCCAACAATCCGCATACACAAAATCTTGATCCGCTCCTTCTGAACCAACCCATCCAGCTAAAGCAACCGATGGTAACATTCCATTCTCTATTTTTTCTTTTAAAAATAGCAACTCTCCAATGAGACCTTTCTGTGTGTTACTACCTAAAACCGCGTTGCTTTTATGATCTAATAACTTTAACCACGCATTATATCTACGCAATACTTTAAGCAATGCAATATCATCGGTTTCTACATTAGAATATTCGATAATATCTCCTGCCATTGTTATGAAAACGTCTTCCTGTTTTCTATCCATCAGTGTAAAAGAAATTGCATATTTACCATCCTTCCGCTGGTTACATGCAGCATCAATACATTTTGACGAATCTATTTTTTTAATTGCCTTTTGGCTCAATATTACGACGGACTTATGCTCCGGTGTTGCATATCGAACATACCATTCAAGCGGATGCTTTACAGATAATTTCAATGCTCCACCAGAATAGTAATTAATAGCATTCCATTTTTCTCTTAATTCATTTTCTTTACCACTCATTACATATCCTCATCGTCATCATAATGGTCATAAACGTCCACCCAATTTCGTAACTCAATTAAGTTAACCTTATAATTTGCAGTTTCAGTGGATCCACTAGTTTTAGGAAAGCCAACTCCTAATGCGAATAAAAATTCAGGTAAATCCTTATTCTCAGACTTTGAATAATCGGCTTGTATTATATGTAGCATTAAAATAGGAGCTCTGTCGGCTATCAGATACGCTTTGTCCGGAATATTTTTCTTATTCTCATTTCCTGGTATGGATCTATATGCTTTTTCCGCATCTTGAATTTCATCCTTTGTTAATCCAATTCGAGTACATCCACCGGCTCCAACACGCAACTTAGTACCACTCACACTGATCATTTTCTTATCAGCTAAAATTTTTCTTTTTTCTGTCCCCTCGATCTCCAACGTTTCATCACCGCACTGCAACGGCTCATTGTATGGAATACCGGTTCCAGATTTTATCAATACTACATCCCATCCATTACTCCAATGGTGACTCTCTATAAATTCCGCAAGTGCCCTGCCATTGAAACTCAAATGCCATGGATTTGTCTCGAAATCCAGCAATAATTGAGCAACATTATCCCCAGGAACATTTTTCCAGTAATAATGTCCCTTTGTACGCTCTTCATCAAAAAATCTATCTCCAATACTACTCAACGAATTTACAAAATTCTTGAATGCAGTCTCATTTGAAACCAAAATGTTTTTTGATGCTTTTAATCTAGGTGTCTCAAGTAAATTACCAGAGACTGTAACGGGACATGTCAAATCAGTTGCTGTACGCATTTTGTTTCGTGCGGTCACAATTAATGCACCAGGATCTTGTCGAACTTTCAGACCAAAGTCTCTAGGAGTTTGATTCGCGTTTCTCATTTTCGAGATTTCTTCCTTAAGTTCAGCTGTTGCTCTAGTAATTTGTCCATACCAATCGATTGCTTCTGGTGTCATCCATACCTTTGCAACATCCCCGTAGTTTGGTCTATATCCGAACCAACGACCCATCTGTAACAAAGTATCGTACATCTTTGTATTACGATGGAAATATGTTACGCCAAGGCCCTCTAATGTCAAACCTCTAGACATACTATTTCCACCTACTGCAATCACTCGTAAACCATCATTCTTATGATTAAAATAATCTAAGCTCGCTGCACCAGTTTTCATATTTACCGCACGAACTTCAATAGGAGAAATTGCCTTGTGCAAATAATTTTTAAGCAAGTCTTCCCATTCTATTCCAACAATCCCGCTCAAATGATACTTGTCCCAAATAACATGCATTGCTTTTATGTTTCTGATTTTTTCACTTTGAGAAAGTGGTAATTTAGCATAGTTTCGAACATCCGATTTCACCTGTTCTAACCACACATTCAGCATTTCTTGTATCTGATTTTGAACATTGGTATAAAGGCTTATATGTACCATCATAGATCTATGTTCTGTAAGATCCCCTCTATAGTCGCGAATTGCATTTAGCAACAAGAAATAATATGTAGCTTCATATAGATCCTCTGGTAAATCTTCTACCACAAAGTCTTTTTTATGTTTCGGAGGGAAGCATGCTTCTAACTCTTCTATATCAATCTCCTGGAGCATGTGATCACTATCAGAATTTTCACCAAATATCCTATCAGCGCCAATATAATTAGTAGGAGCAGACAGTGCATAGATAAAATCAGCAGGAAAGAGATCATCGTCTTTTTCCGGATCAATAAATATATTTGCAAAAGGCGTTGCAGTAATGCCTAAATAAGTAGTTTTACTGAATAAATTCAATAAGCGTCTGATACAGTCATTAATTGCAGCAGGCTGAGAATCTTCGTCTTTCGTATTAACTGATGCGTTGTCAGCCTCATCATCAATTAGCATAAGAGGAAGATCAATCTGTCCAGCCGCATTTTGCGTGTTATTATCTGATAGCCATTTGATTAAATTATTTAAAATTCTTTTATTCTTCTTCACCACTAAAATAACAGGACAATTAACGTTTTCGATGCCCAAATTATTGTTTCTAAGAATACCGCTATCAAAATCTTTAGTCACAGAAGTAAATGCAACGACTTTTTTATCTGTTCCGTATCTTCCTACACCGACCGGCTGATTCTTTATACCCTGTTCAGCTTTAGGATCTAGATAATATTCGCTCTTTCTTCCGGTACATTCGGCATCCAATCTTTCTTGTGTTTGCTTACGCAAATTCTCCTGCATACCAGCTAAGACAATAATAATTCGATAACCCGTATCTGCTGCTTTATTACAAATGGCTGTGTAGTTAGCCGTTTTACCAGATTGCACATCACCTAATACCAGACCTTTTATTGCAAAATGATCTTCTGATGGATCGCCACATAAATCCAATATTTCATCAGACACTTTTCCTAGATTTGTTGTAACTCTTGGATTCCAATGTTTAATTTCTTCCAGATACTTCTTATATCTGTTCCAGAAGAAGAAATCGAAGTCAGCTCTCTTTGAAGGCAACCAGGACTGATGCCCGTTATTACGATCGTTAATATATACTCCCATATCCATCTGGATAACTAATGATTGCTTGAGTCTAGAAATTATCTCTGCAAATTCATCATCTGAAACCGGCATAATAGGCGCATTTGCATTTCTTAACAAAGTTGCTTTTTCCAAAAATTCTTCTTCTGTAGGCGGAATTTCCTTGTAAATATTGTTAACAAATGCGGAGATTATATTTTCTAATTGTCCAACATATGGATTAATCATTCTTCAAAATATCCTCCTTAAGTTTTTCTACTATATCAAGATGTGACGAATATGGATCAATACAAGCAATAGCATCAAGCAGATTACATTTTTCTTGCTTGTCAGCACACATCGTAATCATTTCCTGTAGTGATTTTAATATTTCTACATCTGACTGCTCATTATCATTAGTGATTTGTTCATCATTATTCAAATCCACATATAATTGATTAAGCGGCAAGCCCATCTCAATCTGCTGCAATAACACATTTAGTGACATCTCTATATCGGGATTTACTTTTATCATTTGTTGTACAAGCGGATGTTCACGATTAACTTCATAATAAAATCCTCCCTGTTTATTTTTCATGCGATTCCACACATGGGTTTCAGTATCGCTTACTTCTTTTTTACCTCTGAAGGTCCACGTTCTTTTACTCCGCTCAGCTATTTGATTAATAATTATTTCTAAATTCTTTCTAACTTCTGCTGGCGGCAATGCGGACGATTTTTTTATGTCCAAAGTCCATAGATCATCTAACGTGTTTGGAATGTCAACACGTATTCTGGCAAGTTTTGATAAATCTCCTTGCCGAATCATTCTGAACCAAGTACCCCAGACCAACAATCTTTTGTTTCTGTACACATAAAACCCTTGTTGCTTTCGAAGTCCATCCTTTCCACCAAGCATCTTAATTTCATCTATTGTCAGCTTGGATATGTGAGGAAGAATATAAGGCCGTACTAATATTTTATTGCCCTGAATAACTAATGTTTCATCATCCATGGCTTGAACGCTTTTCTCCGTCAAAAACGGATCGACTCCTTTTATTTTTTCACCATTAATTGACAGTTTAAGTTTTGTTATTCCTGATTCACCTGATAAGTATCTGTGGTAAACAAGAGAAAGATGATCTCTGACTCTATCAATTTTACGTCCTAACGATAGTTCAAAATTAATCTCACCAACTTTGAGACGATCTAATTTTTGCCAGACTACTAGTGTTCCTGATTCGTATTTTATCAATTCATCAAATTGAGGTATTTGCTGAATATCTTCTTCATCAAGAACGATTAAAGACCAATCTCCTACTTCCATAACATGATCTATATCCCATTGACGTCCCTCTAATTTTTCGCCTTGCTTAGATATAACAGTTAAACACCTACACTGTGATAAAGATGCTGTCTTTAATCCCAATCCAAACCGTCCCAAATCATTTTTATCCCTCTCTTCTAGAGGATTTTTACTTCCATATTGCATAGCAATATCGATTTCTTCTTCGTTCATGCCATTTCCATTATCAAGAATTGCAATATAAGCACCATCTACTGGAAAAAAATATATATCAACATTTGTAGCATTCGCTGCAATACTATTATCAATAATATCAGCTACAGCCGCCTCAAGAGAATATCCTATTGCCCTTGTTGACTCAATTAACGTAGGCGCATAGGGCGGTAGACTTTTTGTTTTCATAATCTCATTACTCCTTTCCCTAATTACTATTCAACTGCAATTCAGCTGTGTTCATTAGTTTATACTTATATGACTTGCTGTACCATAATCAGGACTCGGCAATATCTCCTGATTCATCCGGTACAAATTCCATAATATCGGAAACATCGCATTTCAATTCATTACAAATCTTTACCAGAACATCTGTAGTCACATTTTTATCGTTGGTAAGCTTTGCTAATGTCGAAGAACTGATTTTGGCATTCTTGCGCAAATCAGATTTTTTCATCTTCTTATCAATCAATAGTTTCCACAGTTTGTTGTAACTCATCTTCATTTGGTTTGTTCTCCTCTTTATTCCATGACCTACCATAAAGTTCACAGCCATCCGTTGACAGTCTGATACGAGCATTTCTCTCTAATCGTTCTCTAGTTTCAGGTCTGCAGTCGCCTTGCTTATCATAAGCAATAAAGACCTGCTTATCAGTGCTATCATAGATTCGGATTAAGCCATCTTCGACGTCCTTCTCCAAATTCTTAAACAAAAGAGAATCGTGTGCCAAAGCTGGCAATGCAGTACATAATAATACCGCCAAGTCATAAACAATCATGCCTTTGAAATTTGAACCGGTGCCAGTATCATCTGGAGTTTCAAACTTATAGCTATCATGCTTATTGAAATGAATATGTGGCGGCTTCCTAGGTGTACTAAACAAGGAATCGTTTATTTCTTTCATCTTTGTATTAAGTTCATTCTCAATTTCCAAGAGAATATTCTCGATACTTTTTCTAAGTGCTTCATCAGCTTTTGCCTTCGCTACTTGTAGTTCTTTCAAAGTCAGATAAGCCTGATTCTGAGTTTTCAAAGCTTCTATTTCACTCTTTAGTGCAGAATGTCTATCAAGAAATTCTCTTGATAGATTACCAACGAAGCCTAATTCTTTAATCTGTATTTTTACAACCTGCAACTGTTCCTGAAGCGTAGTAATATCCGATTCGATTGTAGCTCTTTCATCATCAAACTGCGCATCCAGTATCTTCGCTAATTTCTGATGGTACTGCTCAACTTCATAGAGTTTTCGCAAATTTACTTCTGGGAAGAATTCCTGTAGTGTAGCCATATCAGCTTCTGTTGGATATAAGCCATACTCCAAACTCATATTCACAAGACGAAGCTTCATTTCTTTAGTATGGATTTCACTCTCAATATTTAACTTCGCTGTTGTAAGTAATGCCTTATGCTTATTCTTTTCAATATCCTCTTCAGAATGACCCTTCTCAGCTTCCTCCATCAAAGTTCCAAGCTGTAATTCTAAAGAACGAATGGTAGCAAGGTTTTCTTCATATTTTTTATTTCCACCTACAAGGCTAGAGATAAAGTGGTATTTACGCGCGTCCTTAAACGCATCTAATTTCTTCTTGTGTTCAGTAACACTATCCTTGAATTCTTCAATAGCCCGATATTTATTGAACAGCGTTAGTATGGAGGTTATTGATTTTTCCATACTTTGTCCGGGAACACCCTGCAAAGGATTGAGCTCATCTGTATTTTTCTTTCCATATACTCTAAAAAAACTACTGAGCACAGTTCTGAAAGATAATCCAACAAAATCAATCTCGTATTGTTGCTTCAGCCATTCAACAAATTCTGTTTTTGTATAGCTATTACCTGTAAATTCATAATTTTTATCACAGATAAAAACCGTATCCGCTTCTCCTGTATTTCTAGCAAAATAATAAGGTACACCATTAAATTCAAATGTAAAGAAAATAGTATGATGACCTTCTTTCTTTACTCCATCACTTTTAATATATGTGCTTCCACCGAATACAAAATCAATAGCCAATAGCGTAGAAGACTTTCCAATAGACATTGCTCCATCTTCTTTTCCAAGTACTACGTTTAATCCTCTTTTGAAGGTAATCGGTGGACGTTCTTTTCCACGCTCTTTAAAAGCTGGTGACTTCATTTCTACAAGCATATGTACACCTCTCCTTCATCATTTATATCTGCAGCCCTCAATGCATATAAACAGTCCATAACTGATATAAAATCCGTAGGGTCATTGAGAGCCGATCTAACCTTCCTGTATAAATCTTTTACAGGAACTGGGCCATTTTTTATTTCTTTCAGCACCACTGGAATTAAGGCCAGTGTGCTGTTTTTATATGAATATAATTTATTAGGTAATTGCATCGAACACCTCGCAACTTTGAATGAAATACGAAACAACTATCTGACAGAAAAGATCTTCTTGCAGGCTTACCTTGTGTATTTTCTGTGCAATCTCATTAAATATTTCAATCTTCGTCTTCTTAGCTTTCTTTAATCTCTTATATATCGCATGCATCTGGTCTTGCACTTCATCATAATCAATATCTCCACTTTTATCTGCATTCATCATAATCTCGCGCAATTTAACGTAATACGTGGTGACATATGTATTTACTGTAATGTATAGAGCAATGTTATCAGCTGGATTGAGCTTTTGTTTTATCTCTTTCGGGTCAAGTGACGCATCAGCCAAATCTTTCTCTTTTAAATTCTTCACCTTCGAGATAACACCCACAATACCTTTTTCCAGTGGAAGGTCATCTAAAAGCTGAACACTTTGTTGATGTGCTACCAGTATTCGCTTAACCCCATTAAGATCTTTACTAATCTTCGTATTATCATCAATTGAATATATTGCGTAGCAACGAGGGCACAGTGCCAACAGGTTTTCAACTGTTGGTGCTTTTTTCTTATCTATTAATCCCACATTGAATAAATTCGTTGCTTTACCTGTGTTGCTGACTACCAAAGAACGTCCGCATCCTGGAAATGGACATATATGGTTTGTTTCATTAATCAAGTAATCTCCATATTTGTTTTTTAACTCATGTTCCGACTGCAGAAGCTTCTGTTTTTCTAATTCTGTTGGTTGTATGAGTCCAGCAGCCTTTCTAATGATATCAGTGAAAACGTCAGCCAGCTTTGATGCGATATTACTCGCATCGGCAGTTGAATCATAAGGCTTAAAATCATCTGCCAGTAGATTCAACACTGTAGCTGGTCTTGTCTTCAAAGAATCAATAAAGTTTTCAGGTGTAAGCCTATAAACAATACTCTGTGCAAATTTTTTGGATAATCCTCTGTCTTTAACATATGAGCGCAAGGTACTATCTTTTGACAATTTTGTTGATGGGTCTTTTGGCGTCCCCCACTCATCCTCTGTCACATTAGTAATCATGGAAATCAAATCCCTAAAGAAATAAGGAACGTCTGCACCGTCTGATATTCGATTTTTCATCATAGAAAAGAATTCTTTGAACTCCACAAAACAATCTCCCTTCTTAAGGTTTGTACCATGATGTACCACGCTGTACCATTCTATCCCCAAATCTAAACAGCCCATTTTTTATAATAGTCTCAACACTTGGAGATAGGTCTTTTTCGACAAAAAGAATTATAAAAAGCATATCAGATTTATGTCCATTTGTCAAATTTCCCATTCGCGTTAAGGACTTTTTTCAATCATAAAGGATTTCTTTAAGGCGATATGGACGTCCCAGACAAGACGTTAAACGATCTGGCCTAACTGTCAACTCACCTCCTGTGGCCACGGGGTGCGTTCGCAGTTGATGGAAGGGTCTCACATGTAAATAGAGTGCCAGCTGCGAACGGCTGGTCACCACAAATGAAGCGGAGCAATCCGCATGAGGTGACCAACTATGTATAAGAATACTGGCAGCCATGCTTTTGAACTCCGCTTGGAAATTCAAGCCAACGGAGGTAATAGACATGGCAAATTTAGAAAACCAGAGTAAAAAACGTTACTATCCACTTCGCGATGCTGAGAATCCATATAAGGTCTCACTCGTGGAAATCACCGAAGCTCAGTACAGGGCTCTTTATCCTGAAATCTGGGCAACCCAGAAACGCGAACAGTACCATCATCGCTGTATGTGTACAAAGAAGTATCTTTGGAAATGCGATGGAAACTGTGACTTATGCGAATACCACACTGCAGGTGACATTCTTTCATTAGATGTACCTACGGAAGACGGTAATGCGAATATGTATGACACGATTCCCGATACCGCTCCTACTATGGAAGATGTTATTTCAGATGCAATTCTTCTTGAACAGCTTATTGCTAAATTCCGAGAACTCGACCCCGATGCAAACCGCATCATCGAGATGCTTGGCAATGATTTCTCTGACCGTAAGATTGCTGAGCAGCTTGGTCGCAAGCAGAGAACTTTTGCAGACCAGATGAAAAAGTATAGAACCGAGTTTCGTAAAATGCGCGGCTATTAATCTTACATAAGATAGGCAGCAATCCCACTCCTCTGGCATCCATCAAACAGATGTCAGAGGAATTTTTATATTTTTTCAAAATTTCTCCGCTCAAACTTCTCATCCATCTCCAGTGGAAAGTGTAAGGCGCGAAACAACAAGCCTTAACAACCACGGAAACGGAGGTGAAGCAATTGAAACAGTCCTACTTCGATTCAGGCGGTAACGACCGTGAGCTGATTGCAGTACTTACAGCAATCTCACATGTATCCGCAAGAATGGCGAGAAACATGACAATCCTCGCAAACACAAGACAATCAGAGAAAGGAGAAAATCGCTATGAGCAAAATGAGCGATATGGCAATGACCATCGAAGAGCTGCGAAGTGCAGCCGCTGCTATTAATGAAGCTGCAAACTGGTTAGCAGAACAGTTTAGTAGTAATGCTGAAGAAGCGCCTGCTAAAAAGCCTGCTGCCAAAAAGGAACCAAAACCAGAACTGAAGCTTGAGGATGTACGTGCTGTTTTAGCAGAAAAGTCCCGTGCAGGACATACAGCTGCTATCCGTACAATTCTTCAGAAATACGGGGCTTCCAAGTTATCCGGTGTTGACCCTAAGCACTATGAAGCCCTGCTTCAGGATGTGGAGGTGCTTGACAATGCCACCTAAAGGACACGCGGTATTATCCGCATCAGCATCACATCGCTGGTTAAACTGTCCACCTTCTGCAAGACTCTGCGAAAGCTATGAAGACAAAGGCAGTGATTACGCTGCTGAAGGAACCGACGCTCATGAGCTTTGTGAATACAAATTAAAGAAGGCTCTTGGCATGGAAGCCAGCGACCCTACTGAAAACTTAACATGGTACAACGAGGAAATGGATGACTGTGCAAACGGTTATGCCGCTTACATCCTCGAACTGGTAGAAGCAGCTAAGGAAACATGCTCTGACCCGAAGGTGTTAATTGAACAGCGTGTTGATTTCTCACGCTGGGTTGAGCAAGGATTCGGAACCGCTGACTGCATCATCATTGCAGATGGAACCTTAAGAATATGTGATTACAAGCATGGTCTCGGTGTTCTGGTATCCGCTGATGATAATCCGCAGATGAAATGTTATGCGCTTGGTGCCTTAGAGCTCTTTGATGATATTTACGATATCGATACCGTCAGCATGACAATCTACCAGCCAAGGCGTCAGAACATCTCTACTTTCGAGATTTCAAAGGACGACCTGTATGCTTGGGCCGATGAAGTATTAAAGCCTACAGCTGACCTTGCATTCGCCGGTGACGGGAACTTCCTTTGCGGTGAATGGTGTGGTTTCTGTAAAGCAAAACATGAATGCCGTGCCAGAGCGGAAGCAAATCTCATGCTTGCACAGTATGACTTCAAACTTCCACCGCTGCTTGAGGATTCTGAAATTGAATACATCCTCTCCCGTGCTGATGAACTGGTAGCTTGGGTATCAGATATTAAAGAATATGCTCTGCAGCAGGCAATCAGCGGTAAGGAATGGAATGGCTGGAAGTTAGTCGAAGGACGCGCCAACCGTAAATATTCCAACGAAGATGCTGTTATTCAGGCTGTTACCGATGCAGGCTTTGACCCTTATGAGAAGAAGCTTCTCGGTATCACTGCAATGCAGAAATTACTGGGTAAAACCAGATTTGATGAGCTACTAACTGCTTACATCGAAAAGCCGCTAGGCAAACCTACTCTTGTGCCGGAGAGCGATAAACGTCCGGCAATGAACAATGCAAAAACTGATTTTATGGAGGAAAATTAAATGAACAAGAATGTAAAAGTATCTAATCCTATGAAGGTAATCACTGGCCCTGATACTCGTTGGTCTTATGCTAACGTATGGGAGCCAAAGTCAATTAACGGAGGTACACCTAAGTACAGCGTATCCCTTATCATCCCGAAGTCTGACACCAAGACTATCGCTAAGATTGAAGCTGCAATTGAGGCTGCTTACAAGGAAGGTGAAGCTAAGCTCAAGGGCAACGGCAAGTCTGTACCTGCTCTTTCTGTAATCAAGACACCTCTTCGTGATGGTGACATGGAGAGACCTGATGACCCTGCTTATGCCGGCAGCTACTTTGTAAATGCCAATGCTACATCTGCACCGGGTATTGTGGACGCAGACCGAAATCCTATCCTTACTCGCTCTGAGGTTTACTCCGGTGTGTACGGTCGTGCCAGCATCAGCTTCTATGCTTTCAATAGCTCTGGCAATAAGGGAATCGCCTGCGGCCTTAACAATCTGCAGAAGATTCGTGATGGTGAGCCTCTTGGCGGCAAGGCATCTGCTGAGTCTGATTTCGCATCTGATGAAGATGACGATTTCCTTGATTAATGGAGGTGGCGACTATGGAAATGTTACAGTCTATTCTCGTAATCATCCTTCTTGCTATCTGGTTTGTATTCAGTATCGTGTTCCTTATCACTGCAATTCAGAATCTCATCAATGACCGCAAGCGTGAACAACGCGAAGTTGAAAAGGACAAGCGTGACCTTGAATACCATGAAGCTCGTATGAAAGAACTCAGCAAGTAAACCAATCTCATATTATTAACCGTGGAGGTGGTGGGAGCAATCCTGCCACCTTTGTGGTTTAGAAAGGACAAGCTAATGAAAACACTTAGTATTGATATTGAAACTTTCAGCGATGTACAGCTTCCGAAAACAGGCGTATATCGATACTGTGAGTCTCCTAATTTTGAAATATTGCTATTTGCCTACAGCGTAGATGCTGGCCCTGTTCAGGTTGTCGACCTTGCCTGCGGTGAAAAGATACCAGAAGCTATCATTGCTGCGCTTGAAGATGATACTGTCATTAAGTGGGCATTCAATGCTTCTTTTGAACGTATCTGTCTCTCACGCTTCTTAGGTTATCCAACCGGAGAATACTTAAATCCTGAAAGCTGGCGCTGTTCTATGATATGGGCAGCCACAATGGGACTACCATTATCCTTGGAAGGTGTAGGCACAGTTCTTGGACTTGAAAAACAGAAACTTACTGAAGGAAAAGACCTCATCAAATACTTCTGTCAGCCTTGCGCTACTACTAAATCCAACGGCGGCAGAACCAGAAACAGATCTTTTCATGCTCCTGATAAATGGGAAGCCTTCAAGCGATATAACATCCGTGATGTTGAAACAGAAATGGGTATCCAGCAGAAGCTTCACAAATTCCCAGTTCCAGATAGTGTCTGGGAAGAATACCACATCGACCAAGAAATCAACGACCGTGGTGTAAGACTGGATATGGAACTTGTGCATCAGGCTATTGAAATGGACTCTCGCTCTCGTGAAGAGCTGACTGCTGCCATGAAGGATATTACTGCACTTGAAAATCCTAACTCTGTCCAACAGGTGAAACAATGGTTATCAGATAACGGTGTAGAAACCGACAGCCTTGATAAAAAGACTGTGGCAGAGCTTTTGAAAGACGCTCCGGAGAAGCTTGCCGACGTACTTACTCTCAGGCAGCAACTGGCAAAATCATCTGTGCGTAAATATCAGGCTATGGAAAAGACCGTCTGCGAGGATGGTCGTGCTCGCGGAATGTTTCAATTCTACGGGGCTAATCGAACCGGCAGATTTTCAGGACGTAATATCCAACTGCAGAACCTGCCTCAAAATCATCTTCCTGATTTAGCAGAGGCACGCAGTCTGGTACGTTCCGGTGATTTTGAAGGCGTAAAGCTTTTGTATGAAGATGTACCAGACACCTTATCCCAGCTAATAAGAACAGCATTTATTCCTCGCAATGGCACTCAGTTTCTTGTTGCAGACTTTTCTGCAATTGAAGCTCGTGTTATTGCATGGTTCGCTGACGAAGAATGGCGACAAAGGGTATTTGCCAAAGGCGGTGACATTTACTGTGCTTCTGCTTCACAGATGTTTAAGGTTCCTGTTGAAAAGCATGGTATTAATGGGAACCTGCGCCAGAAAGGTAAAATCGCAGAACTTGCGCTTGGATATGGCGGCTCCGTAGGTGCTTTGAAAGCTATGGGGGCTATCGAAATGGGACTTACAGAAGATGAGCTTCCTGCACTTGTAGATGCTTGGCGCCAGTCAAATCCGCATATCGTTGAATTCTGGTGGGCTGTTGACCGTGCTGTTATGGAAGCAGTCAAATACAAACACACTACCACCGAATATGGACTCACCTTCTCTTGCAGAAGCGGCATGCTCTTTATCACTTTGCCTTCTGGCAGGAACCTTGCATATGTTAAGCCAAAGATAGGAACCAATAAGTTCGGTGGTTCCTGCATTACCTATGAAGGTGTCGGCAGCACTAAGAAATGGGAGCGCCTCGATTCCTACGGACCAAAGTTCGTCGAAAACATCGTGCAAGCAACAGCTCGTGACATTCTCTGCTATTCCATGAAGACCCTGCAGCATTGTTCTATCGTTATGCATATTCATGATGAACTTATTATCGAGGCTGACCCTCGTATGTCATTGGATGCTGTATGTGAGCAAATGGGAAGAACTCCTCCTTGGGCTAAAGGTTTGCTTCTTCGTGCAGATGGTTATGCAACACCATTTTACAAAAAAGATTAAATTCATCCGCTCAAACCGAGCGTTCATCTCCAGTGGAAATTAGAGGTGGACGCTCTTTTAGTCTACCCGGAAAGGAGGACTCTGGTATGAGCATCAATAAATACAACAGCGAGGGCTATCCTGACCCAACAGCACATGATGCATTGGAGATTATCGAGCAGGAGCAGCGTGCCCTTCGTGCTTTCAGGCCTATCGTGTATATCTGTTCACCCTATGCAGGTGATATTGAAGCGAATGTTGCTGCTGCAAGAAGATACAGTCGCTTTGCAGTGTATGAAGGATATATACCCATTGCACCACACTTACTGTTTCCACAGTTTCTTAATGATGCAGAACCTGCAGAACGTGCACTCGGCTTATTTTTTGGTAACGCACTGATGAGCAAATGTTCTGAAGTATGGGTGTTTGGCAATCATATCTCATCAGGAATGGAAGCGGAAATCAACCGTGCCAAGTGGAAAAACTACCGCTTGCGCTATTTCACAGAAGAATGTCAGGAGGCTTAATACTATGTATGAAATTAAACAAAACAGACGCAGATTACAAAATGGTACGGAGATTACCACTTACACCCGTGATGTTGTCAGCTGCAACATTCTCGAAGTTGAAGCAGGCACCACAGGTTTTATGGGAGGCGATACAGGACATGGCGGTCGCAGCTATTTTCGCATCAAAGATGAAGGCTGCACCGATATGGATATTTGCGTTATACGTGACCGCTTCGGAGATACAGAAGGATTTGAAGTAATGCTTGGTGGTGACTGCGAGCTTGAAACAATGATTCGTGCACTCAAGTTTATTACTAAGGTGCTGGAGGATGAATCCGAGGAGGTGTACGACTAATGTTTACCATCTATTCAGCTGATGTTACCGGCAACCCCAGTAACTGCTCCTATCCTCATAAGCATGTGATTTTGGATGAAGCCAGTTTGAAAAGTGCAATCTGTCACGACTATGTGTGTGCAGAATACAAAAATAACTATCGAAACGGCGACAACTTCATAGGCAGCGACTGCTTGCCTGTTGACTGCGACAATGACCATTCAGAAAATCCTGAAGACTGGATTACACCTGAAGATGTCATGCACGCTTTTCCGGGTGTAACCTTTGCAGTCCATTACAGTCGTTTTCACAACAAGGTCAAGAATGGTAAGCCTGCAAGACCGAAGTTTCATATTCTTTTTCCAATCGAGTATGTAACCGATGCTACGCTTTACGCTGATATGAAAAAGCTGGTCAATTCCATCTTTCCTTACTTTGATACGCAGGCTCTGGATGCGGCTCGTTTCTTCTTTGGAATTGCTACCGCTGAGGTTTCTATGTATTCTGGACGCATGAACTTAACAGAATATCTCGATGAGGACATTTTCGATGAAGATATGGGTGAGGGTCAATACAATGGTGCTTCTATTCCTGAAGGAAGCCGTAATGCGACTATGTCACGCTTTGCCGGTCGTGTCATCAAAAAATACGGTGATGGAGATAAAGCATATCAGTTATTTGAGGAAGAAGCTGAAAAATGCACTCCTCCACTTGATTCTTCTGAGCTTGCAACAATCTGGCGCAGTGCACAGCGTTTCTATGCCCGAGTTCAGCAGCAGGATGGATATGTGCCGCCCGAAGTATATAATGACACTTCATGTTATAAGCCGGAGGATTACTCCGATGTTGGACAGGCAGAAGTATTAGCAAAATACTTTTCTAACGAGCTGCGCTATTCTCCGGCCACGCACTTTATTCGTTACTCTAACCATTACTGGCAAGAAAGCGAACCGGGCGCACAGGCTGTGGCACATGAGCTTACCAGACGTCAGCTTAAGGAAGCAAACAATGACATGACGGAAGCTCTCGATAAAATGAAAAACTGCGGTGCACAGAACATCCTTGATAGTACATCCAAGTCCAAGGCCGAACAGATTATGAATGAACAGCAGCTGGAAGCCTATCAGAATTATCTTTCAGCAAAGGCATATCAGGCATTTGCCATTAAGCGCCGTGATTCCAAGAACATCACTTCTACTTTGAAAGAATCACATCCTATGCTGGAAATTTCACCGAGAGACTTAGATGCGGATTGTTTTGCTTTATGTACACCGGAAGCAACCTATGACCTTCGCAAAGGTATGGCAGGTGCCCGTGAACACTCACCGGATGACTTCATTACCAAAATAACCAGCGTTTCACCCGGACAGAAAGGTATGGAAATTTGGCTTGACAGTTTAAATCTTATCTTTCAAAACAATCAAGAGCTTATTGATTATGTACAGATGATTTGCGGTCTTGCCGCAATAGGCAAAGTGTATGTAGAAGCACTAATAATCGCTTACGGAGACGGTCGGAATGGCAAGTCAACCTTCTGGAATGCTGTCTCACGCGTACTTGGATTGTACAGCGGTAATATTTCTGCAGATACCTTAACTGTCGGATGTCGCCGAAACATAAAGCCGGAAATGGCTGAGGTTAAGGGCAAGCGTCTGCTTATTGCTGCAGAAATGCAGGAAGGCGCCAGACTCAATGACTCAACCGTAAAGCAGCTCTGTTCTACCGATGATATTTTTGCAGAGAAAAAATATAAAGACCCGTTCTCATTTAAGCCCTGCCACACACTGGTGCTTTACACTAATCATCTGCCTCGTGTATCCGCATCCGATGATGGTATCTGGAGACGTCTTATTGTTATTCCATTCAATGCAAAAATCACCGGCAAGAGCGACATCAAAAATTATAGTGAATATCTGTATGACAATGCAGGTGAGGCAATTCTGGCATGGGTGATTGAAGGAAGCAAGAAAGTCATTGAGCTGGAATATCAGATTCCGGTTCCAGCTTGCGTTGAGGAAGCTATCAACGAATACCGCAGCCAGAACGACTGGTTCTCTCACTTCATCGAAGACAAGTGCGTTGTGGGTAACGATTATAAGGAAAGTTCCTCTTCTCTTTATCAGGCATATCGCAATTACTGTATTGATACCAATGAGTATGTGCGCAGTACCGCTGACTTCTATTTTGCTTTGGAGAATGCTGGCTATGAGCGTATCACTCAGAACAGAAAGCGCTATTTCAAGGGTCTGCGTATCCGTACCGAAGACGATTTTGAAGAAGAATTCTTGGACTAATTAGAACTAATGACAAGGTGTATCAAGGTGTATTAATAAACTTTTCTATAGGCTATAAAAAACTGAATATATAAAAGTTAGGTAAATACCATTGATACACCTTGCACATCATGAAAATTAAAGCTCTTATGGAGGATGACAATGTTAGAAAAACAGATAGAAAACAAGTTAACAAAGTCGGTTAAAAAGGCTGGTGGGATTGCACTTAAATTCGTGTCCCCAAGTTTCGCCGGAATACCCGACCGCTTAGTCTTACTACCTGATGGGGTGTGTGCTTTTGTGGAGCTTAAGGCTCCGGGAAAGAGGCCACGCCCTCTTCAGATATCAAGGCACAAAATGCTACGCTCACTTGGTTTTAAGGTTTATGTGATTGACAGTACAGAACAGATTGGAGGCTTGCTTCATGAACTTCTCACCACATAATTATCAGGCCTATGCCATTGATTATATTGAAACACACCCTGTGGCTGCAGTTCTCCTCGATATGGGTCTTGGAAAAACCGTTATTTCATTGACTGCCATCGCAGACCTTCTGTTTGACAGTTTTGAAGCACATCGTGTTTTGGTGGTAGCGCCACTTCGAGTAGCCCGTGATACTTGGCCTGCTGAAATTAATAAATGGGAACATCTGAAGCATCTCACATATGCTGTTGCTGTGGGCACGGTAAAGGAACGAAAAGCTGCATTAGCGGCGAATGCTGACATCACAATAATCAACAGAGAGAACTTAGGGTGGCTTATTGATAGCAGCGGTTTCGAATTTAATTACGATATGGTAATTATTGACGAGCTCTCTTCCTTCAAGAACCACACATCAAAACGCTTCCAGTCTCTTATGAAAGTAAGACCAAAGGTGAAAAGAATCATCGGCCTTACCGGTACGCCTTCTTCGAACGGACTTATGGATTTGTGGGCAGAATTCAAGCTACTGGATTTTGGTGAACGTCTCGGTCGCTTCATTACCCTCTACCGCAACAATTACTTCATTCCGGATAAGCATAATGGTGAAATCATCTACTCTTATAAGCCAATGCCTTATGCCGAAGATGCAATCTACAGAAAAATATCAGATATCACGATTTCAATGAAATCTACTGACCATCTGCAAATGCCAGAACTGATTACATCTCAATATGAGGTTCAATTATCCGAGGATGAAGAAACACGATACGAAGAGCTCAAAGCAGATTTCATATTAGAGCTTCCTGAGGGTGAAGTTACTGCTGCCAATGCCGCTTCTCTTACCGGAAAACTATCACAGCTTGCCAATGGTGCCATTTATGATGATGAAGGCGATATCGTAGAATTCCATGACCGAAAGCTTGATGCCTTAGAGGACATTATCGAATCAGCAAATGGCAAACCTCTTCTGGTGGCCTACTGGTTCAAGCATGACCTACAAAGAATTAAAAAACGCTTTGATGTAAGAGAAATCAAGACGAGCAAGGATATTATTGACTGGAATAATGGTAATATCCCGGTTGCAATAATACATCCTGCTTCTGCCGACCACGGTCTCAATCTTCAAGCAGGTGGTTCCACTCTTGTATGGTTTGGGTTGACATGGTCTTTGGAATTGTATCAACAGACCAACGCCCGTCTCTGGCGGCAAGGCCAAACTTCCGGTACTGTGGTAATAGAGCATATTATCACAAAAGGCACAATTGATGAACGTATCCTGAAAGCCTTATCTTTGAAGGAAGTTACACAGAACGCACTTATTGATGCGGTGAAAGCAAATCTATGACAAACAATGCCAATCCGAGGGAAATATCAATAATCCGGAGGTAAAGCATGAACGCAAAAGATTATTTATTACAGGCTCGCTATCTCGATGAGCGTATTACTTCAAAAACCCAGCAAATTGCTTCTTTAAACAACTTAGCAACAAGATGTACCAGCACATTTTCAGATATGCCTCGAAATCCAAATCATGGTGGTTCCAGATTGGAAGACTGCATTATAAAAATCATTGATTTGGAAGACAGCCTGAAAAAGGACATCGAAAAGCTGGTTGATTTAAAGCGTGAAATCATGGGTGTCATAAAGGCAGTACCAAATGTGGAATATCAGACTCTTCTTGAAAAGCGCTATCTCTGCTTCATCACTTGGGAACAGATAGCGGTCGATATGAACTATTCCATGCAGCACATACACCGAATGCACAGCAGTGCATTAAAAGAAATCGTAGTTCCAAAACAGGATGAGAGTTAAAGTGATAGATTGAGAGTATTGCCGTATGATAATATTATAATAGCAAAAAAGAAAATCACAGAAGCCTTGTAGGACACAAATCCTGCAGGGCTTTTATTATGCCTACAAGGAGGTGTTTCATTTGCCAAGACGACCAAAAAGGCCCTGTTCCTATCCCGGCTGTCCAAATCTTACTGACGGTCGTTTCTGTGAGGAACACGCCAAGCTGGAAGCCCAGCGCTACGAACGTTACAACCGAGACCCTGCCACTAAGAGACGTTATGGCAGAGCTTGGAAACGTATCCGCGACAGTTATGCTGCTTCTCATCCCATGTGTGAGCTCTGCCTTGAGAAAGGTGTGTACACACCAACCGAGGAGATACATCACATGAAGCCTTTATCTCAGGGAGGAACTCATGACAGAGATAACCTGAAGGCTCTTTGCAAAGCGTGTCATGCACGAATTCATGCAGAACACGGTGATCGCTGGCACAACAAGGAGTGACCGTAGGGGGAGTCAAAATCTCTACAGCAAACCTTCCGTGGAACGGGCGCGGGGTCACACGCGCAAAGTCGCGTTTTCAAATGGGGTATATAGGCCCTGACGACAAGGAGGTGTATCTAATGGCTAAGGACGGTACCAACCGTGGCGGCGCTCGTATCGGCGCTGGAGCCAAAAATAAGCCCTTAGCTGACAAGATTGCTGAGGGTAATCCGGGTAAACGAAAGCTGACTGTCATCGAGTTTGAAGACAAAGCTACCGATTTAGAAGGTCAGCAGATGCCCAAGCCATCCAAACTCTTATCCGCTACTCAAAAAGACGGTAAGCCGCTGGTTGCAGAAGAAGTTTATAAATCAACATGGGAGTGGCTGGCAGAGCGCAGATGCGCGACACTTGTTTCTCCTCAACTTCTGGAACGTTATGCAATGAGCGTAGCCAGATGGATTCAATGTGAGGAAGCAATTTCCGACTTTGGATTTCTTGCCAAACACCCTACTACGGGAAATGCCATCCAGTCTCCGTATGTAGCCATGAGTCAGAATTATATGAGCCAGACAAACAGGCTCTGGATGGAAATCTATCAAATCGTAAAAGAAAATTGTGCGACAGAGTATTCCGGCGATACTCCTATGGATGATGCAATGGAACGCCTGCTTCGTGCAAGGAAAGGAAACTAACATGATTGAAAAAGTAAATCCAAATCATCCGGATAAAATTGCAGACAGAATTGCCGGTGCTATCGTTGACTTAGCATACAAAGCAGAAACTGCTCCGAAGATTGCAGTCGAGGTTTTAATCGGACATGGCAAATGCCATGTTATTATTGAGACAACTGCTTCTCTATCTACTAATGACATTGAAGCCGCTATCTCTCGTTTAGCAGGTAATGTGGAACCGGACATTGTTATCGTTCCACAGGACAAGCATTTATCCGGCAATCAGTCTTCCGGAATACGCTGCGGCGACAATGGAATCTTCAAAGGGATGCCTCTCACTGAAGAACAGAAGGCTCTTTCGATAATTGCCCGTGATATTTATGCACACTATCCATTTGATGGAAAGTACATCATGGATGAGGCAAGACTAATCATTTGTCAAAGCAATGCTTCTACTGCTGAACTCTCCAATATGTACCCACCTGCCGAAGTAAATCCTCTCGGAGACTGGACTGGTGGCACTGATGTAGATACCGGTGCAACCAACAGAAAGCTCGGAAGCGATATGGCCGACTCTGTTACAGGTGGTGGTCTTCACGGTAAAGATTTATCCAAAGCCGATGTTACCCTCAATATTTACGTTTTCATAAAAGCTCAGGAAACAGGAAAGCCTGTGGCGCTTAGCTGTGCTATTGGTGACGATACTATTGATGGACATCCTTATCAGGAACTCGTCGATATTGCTGCAGATTATATCAAATCTATCGGCGGATTCGAGAAGTTTGCTGAATGGGGATTATTCTAAGGAGGCACTTATGGTTATTGAAAAGAAAAAAGTCACGGAGCTGTTTCCTGCGGATTACAATCCCCGTAAGGATTTGAAGCCCGGTGACGCTGAATATGAAAAATTAAAACGCTCCATTGAACAGTTCGGTTATGTGGAGCCTGTTATCTGGAACGCTACTACCGGATGCGTCGTTGGTGGTCATCAGCGACTTAAGGTTTTGCAAGACATGGGAATGACAGAAGTTGACTGTGTTGTTGTAGAGCTCGATATTGAACATAAAAAGGCATTGAACGTTGCTCTCAACAAAATCAGTGGAAAATGGGATAATGATAAGCTGGCCCTTTTGATTGCAGACTTGCAGGGTGCTGACTTTGATGTATCACTTACTGGTTTTGAGCCTGCTGAACTTGATGATTTATTCAAGGACTCCACCAAAGATAAAATCAAGGACGATGATCTTGACGTTGAGGCAGAACTTCAAAAGCCTACCTTCTCTAAAACTGGTGACCTCTGGTGCCTTGGACAGCATCGTCTTTACTGCGGTGATAGTACAAAACCTGAAAGCTATGAATTTCTGATGGCCGGTAAGCAGGCAAATCTGGTAGTAACCGACCCTCCGTACAATGTGAACTACGAAGGAACCGCCGGTAAAATACAGAATGATAATATGGACAACGATTCCTTTTATCAGTTCCTGCTTGATGCTTTCACAAATATGGCTAGAAACATGGCTGACGACGCTTCTATCTATGTATTCCATGCTGATACCGAAGGGTTGAACTTTAGAAAAGCATTCTCTGATGCCGGTTTCTATCTTTCCGGCTGCTGCATCTGGAAGAAGCCTTCGCTGGTTCTTGGACGTTCTCCGTACCAGTGGCAGCATGAACCTTGCTTGTTTGGCTGGAAGAAATCCGGCAAACATCAATGGTACTCCGGCAGAAAAGAAACAACCATCTGGGAATTCGAGAAGCCTAAGAAAAATGCAGACCATCCTACTATGAAGCCGATTGCACTGATTGCATATCCGATTATGAATTCCAGCATGAGCAACTGCATTGTACTTGACCCGTTTGGCGGTTCCGGCAGCACACTCATTGCCTGTGAACAGACCGGTCGTATATGCCACACAATTGAATTAGATGAAAAGTATGCAGACGTCATCGTAAAGCGCTACATTGAACAGGTAGGCTCTTCCGATGGCGTTTCTGTTATCCGTGACGGCCTTACTTATTCGTATGAGGAAGTTGCTGTCAGCGAGGAATCCAACGAAGCCTGATAGACAAAAATCACACCTTCTAAAGGCGCATCTTTGGTACATATATTTTTCCAAAATCGCTTGCTATTATGTGCATTTAGAGTGATTAATGTACTACCAAAACATAAGGAGGATTCCACTATGGAGATTAAATTTGAAGTTACTGGCGCAGAAAGAAAGTAGCTGGTTAACCACATTGCAGAAGCTACAGGCTTTACACCAAAATACAAAGGCATGCCAACCGCCGCATACGAGGTCGGAAGCATCACAGTAACAAAGGACGGGACCTGCATCGTTGATAATAATGAGGCTGAGTCAATTCGCATCCTTCAGGATTTAGCAGGAGCTACTACAGAAGAACCTGTCAGCAAAGCAGCATTCACCGTATCCATTCCACTTGATAAGGTCAAGGTAGGAAACCTTACAAACCTTTTAGAATCTAAGGGCTACCTCATCAAGCACGCATTGCACATAGATGACCTGCGCTTTGAACTGAATGAGGACAGCATTTCCTTCCCTTGGTTCTCAGAACTTCCTGAGCCTGATGAGGTCCACGCCTATAGCGCATTGATTGCGGCCCTCTGCAAAATGAGCAAGGAGCAGAAACGAATCAGTGCTACCGAAAAGCCTGTAGACAATGAGCGCTACTCTTTCCGTTGCTTCCTTCTTCGCCTTGGCTTCATCGGTGATGAATACAAAACGGACAGAAGAATTCTAATGAGATATCTTCCGGGTAACAGCGCATTCAAAGGAGGTGTAGGCCATGCAATTTTCGAGTAACGAACAGGTGGCGAGTGTAAGCCGCCTTTATCCTGCTGGAACACGTGTCGAGCTTCTTCATATGGACGACCCACAGGCCCCACCAGCGAGCACACGTGGCACCGTAACAGGTGTTGATGATACCGGAAACATTATGGTCAACTGGGATAACGGCTCCGGCCTAAATGTGATTTACGGTGTTGACCTCTGCAAGGAGGTTAGTTGCAAATGAATAACAGGTATTTTGTAAAATTTGAATGCCGAGATGAAAGTATAATCAAACTCTATGAGTTTAAGAATCGCCAGGATGCATTAGATTATTTTCGGTTATATTATGAACCCGATTCCGAAGAACTATATTATTCGATTTCTGTATTCGAATTTGATGCTCATCATAGCACTGAACGTTTACTAGCTTTATTAATCTTTAATAGAGAAAAATATTAATGGAACAATAATCCGAAAAAACTGGAGAAATTGGAATGTAGGAAGAATAACCATTTATGAAACTCACGAATTTGATGGAGATAGCATCACTCAAGGAGTTATTACAGAAGTACATTCTGATTATGCAATATTAACTGCTGACGGTATGCATCTCTGGATCGATGACGACACTCAATTTATGTTCAGATAATTTGATAAAGAAAGGAAATAATAGATATGACAAGTTTTAATAAATTAGCTGATTATGATTTAGACCACATAAAACTCCTATCTGATTATTCTTATGATGATGCGTTAATAGGAGTCACCGAAGATAATCGTGCTATCTATGACTATGACAAAATGGTTAGATGGCTTATTGAAGAAGAAGGCTTCGATGAAATTGGCGCCGAAGAATGGATCAATTATAACACTTTGCGTGCTCTTGAATACTTTGGATCTGATTATCCAATTATTATGCACTCGTTTGCATAAATCATCTCAAACTATAACTAGAAAGGAACCGAACACATGAAACATAAGATTCTTAAGTCCCATTTATCAGAAGCAGAAAAAAAATATTATGAAAAAAACAACCCTGGATGGAAGGTGAAAACAAGTGACTGTTTATTAGTCACATTTGATGACGGATCGTCTACTACTTATGCCATATTTGAAGGGCCCTGGACAAAATCCAACATGTGCAGAGATTGCGGATCATATTATGAAGTCTCAATAGGAAATAAGATTATAAGTATTCCTCATCCCAAATGTTAACATATATGATGTGTAGATTTCCTGCATATATTTGTATACTTTATATCTCAAATTTACTTGCTATTATGTGCTTTTAGAGTGATATATAGTACTACCGAAAGGGAAATACACATTTTTAGGAGGAACCTACCATGAAAAGAATCGAGATTTTAGCCAAGGCTGCAAAAACAGGAGCACGCTTCAAGGACATCGACATCAACCCAACCTTTGGTGCAGCTTACTTCTACAGCATCGACGCAGGCAATGAACTCATCAACTTCGCCGAAGTTATCTGGGATTACGACATCGACCCAATCCTTGAAAACTGCAAGCGCCTTGGAATTACCGAGTTCACCATTAGCTCAACCTTCTCAAGCCTTATCACAACAATTGCTGAACTTCAAAAACGCGGATGCACACTTGACGGACTTACCGAAATCAATAGCCGCTACGATGACTGGAGAACAGGTGAGAAAGAACGCATTCCCGCTTTCAAGATGAGGATTGCAAAATAAGAAAACAGACAGAAATTACTATTCCCAGATGCAGAGCCGAAAGGCCCTGTATCTCGTTACAGACGGTCGCAGTGATGCGGCTTATTTTTATGCCACAAGGAGGTGCAAAACTTGAAAAAAATGAAGAAATATAAACCAACCAAGTTCAAAGCCTCAGACTCCAAATATGATGAAGCTGCTGCCGATTATGCAGTAAACTTCATCGAATGCTTATGCCACACCAAAGGAACATTGGCTGGTAAGCCATTTGAACTCATCGATTGGCAGGAACAGATTATCCGAGATATCTTCGGTACTTTAAAGCCTAATGGTTACCGCCAGTTCAATACAGCTTACGTTGAAATTCCTAAGAAGATGGGAAAATCAGAACTTGCAGCTGCTGTTGCACTTCTGCTTACCTGCGGTGATGGCGAAGAACGTGCAGAAGTTTATGGATGCGCCGCTGACCGCCAGCAAGCAACCATCGTATTTGATGTTGCTGCAGATATGGTGCGTATGTGCCCGGCGCTAAACAAAAGAGTAAAGATACTTGCTTCCCAGAAGCGTATTGTATATCAACCTACTAACAGCTTCTATCAGGTGCTTTCCGCAGAAGCCTACTCAAAACATGGCTTCAATATTCATGGCGTAGTGTTTGATGAACTGCACACCCAGCCCAACAGAAAGCTATTTGATGTAATGACCAAAGGCTCCGGCGACGCTCGTACGCAGCCACTCTACTTCCTTATTACAACCGCAGGAACGAACACAAACAGCATTTGCTATAAAACCCATCAGAAAGCCAAGGATATCCTTGAGGGAAGAAAAATCGACCCTACCTTCTATCCGGTTATCTATGGCGCTGATGAAACTGACGACTGGACTGACCCGAAGGTCTGGAAGAAAGCTAATCCATCACTTGGAATCACTGTTGGAATCGATAAAGTAAAAGCAGCTTGCGAATCTGCAAAACAAAATCCCGGTGAAGAAAATTCCTTCCGACAGCTCCGTTTGAATCAATGGGTAAAGCAGGCAGTCCGCTGGATGCCTATGGATAAATGGGATAAGTGTGCCTTTGCAGTGAATGAAGAACAACTCAAAGGCAGAGTTTGCTACGGTGGACTTGACCTATCTTCCACAACGGATATAACAGCATTTGTACTTGTGTTCCCTCCACTTGATGAAGAAGATAAGTACATCATTCTGCCATACTTCTGGATACCGGAGGACACACTTGACCTGCGTGTAAAGCGTGACCATGTGCCGTATGATGTGTGGGAGCGACAGGGATATTTGCAGACCACAGAGGGAAATGTAGTTCATTACGGCTATATTGAAAAGTTCATTGAACAGCTCGGAAAGAAATTCAACATCAGAGAAATTGCATTTGACCGTTGGGGTGCTGTTCAGATGGTACAGAACCTTGAGGGTATGGGTTTTACCGTTGTTCCATTCGGTCAAGGCTTTAAGGATATGTCACCACCCACAAAGGAACTTATGAAACTGACCCTTGAACAGAAAATTGCGCACGGCGGTCACCCTGTCTTGCGTTGGAATATGGATAACATCTTCATACGAACAGACCCTGCCGGAAACATCAAAGCAGATAAAGAAAAATCCACAGAGAAAATTGACGGTGCCGTTGCCACGATTATGGCACTGGACAGAGCAATTCGCTGTGGAAATGATACCTCGGAGTCGGTATATGACTCACGAGGGATTTTATTTATATAAAGGATAGTGATTGTTATGGGTATATTTTCAGGACTGTTTCATTCAAGAGATAAGCCGAAAAACAGAACAGCAGGCAGTGCCTACACATTCTACACAGGAAGGACAACATCCGGAAAAACTGTTACACAGCGTTCTGCTATGCAGATGACAGCGGTATATTCCTGCGTTCGTATTCTGTCAGAGGCGATTGCAAGTCTGCCCTTGCATCTATACAGATACACGGACAGCTGCGGCAAGGAGAAAGCAACGGACAGTCCTCTGTACTTTTTACTCCACGATGAGCCGAACCCTGAAATGACATCGTTTGTGTTCAGGGAAACCCTTATGACACATCTGCTTTTGTGGGGTAATGCTTACGCACAGATAATCAGAAACGGCAAAGGTGAAGTCACAGCCTTGTACCCTCTTATGCCGGATAGAATGACCGTTGACCGAGATGAAAACGGCAGACTGTATTATGAGTACATTGTAAGCAATGATGATGCACCAATAAACAAAAAGTCAACCGTAAAACTACCGCCCTTTGATGTTCTTCATATTCCCGGACTTGGCTTTGACGGACTTGTGGGTTACTCACCTATTGCGATGGCTAAAAATGCAATAGGTATGTCTATTGCCTGCGAGGAGTACGGTTCAAAGTTCTTTGCAAACGGTGCCGCACCGAGCGGTGTGCTTGAACACCCCGGCACAATAAAAGACCCGTCAAGGGTACGAGAAAGCTGGACTCAGACCTTTGGCGGCAGTGCAAATTCACACAAGGTTGCAGTGCTTGAGGAGGGTATGAAATACACACCTATTTCAATCTCGCCCGAACAGGCACAATTCCTTGAAACAAGAAAATTTCAGATAGATGAAATAGCTCGAATTTTCCGAGTACCGCCACATATGGTAGGCGACCTTGAAAAGTCGAGCTTTTCTAATATTGAGCAGCAGTCACTTGAATTTGTAAAGTACACACTTGACCCTTGGGTGTCAAGATGGGAGCAAAATTTGGTGCGTTCCCTTCTGACAACCGATGAAAAGAAAAAGTATTTTATCAAATTCAATGTTGACGGACTGCTCCGAGGTGACTATCAAAGCCGAATGAACGGATATGCAACAGCAAGGCAGAACGGCTGGATGTCAGCAAACGATATCAGAGAGCTCGAAAACCTTGACCGCATACCTGCAGAGGAAGGCGGAGATTTGTACCTCATAAACGGCAATATGTTACCTCTGAAAAACGCAGGTGCATTTGCTGAAACTAATAACAAGGAGGAAGATAACGAAAATGAAAAAGTTCTGGAAGTGGAAGAATCAGACGGAGAACAATCCGACCGAGAGAGTTCTGACTCTCAACGGCACAATCGCCGAGGAAAGCTGGTTTGATGACGATATCACTCCACAGCTTTTCAAAGACGAGTTGAACAGTGGAACAGGAAACATCACCGTATGGATAAACTCTCCGGGTGGTGACTGCGTTGCCGCCGCACAGATTTACAATATGCTGATGGACTACAAGGGAAATGTCACAGTCAAGATTGACGGTATTGCCGCAAGTGCGGCATCGGTAATTGCTATGGCAGGCACAGAGGTTCTGATGTCACCTGTTTCAACAATGATGATTCACAATCCTGCAACCGTTGCTATGGGCGACCACAACGAAATGCAGAAAGCTATTGAAATGCTTAACGAGGTCAAGGAAAGTATCATAAATGCATATGAAATCAAGACCGGATTAAGCAGAGCAAAGCTGTCACACTTAATGGACTCTGAAACCTGGATGAACGCAAACAAAGCTGTTGAACTCGGCTTTGCCGATGGCATTATCGCAAGAGAAAATCCGAATACAGATTCAGATGAAGATGATGAGGAGGATGAAGATGAAAAGGAGAAAAAGAAATCTCCGTGTGATTCAGTCCTATTTTCACGCAAGGCTGTAAATACGTCACTGATAAACAAAATTGAAAAGCATTACTCAAATGACAAAGGCACTCCTGTTTCAGACATCAGGGAGCGCCTTAATTTTATCAAAAAATTTATTTAAGGAGGTCACAGATATGACTATTAAGGAATTAATTGAAAAAAGAGCAAAGGTGTGGGAAACTGCAAAAAGCTTTGTTGATACCCATGAGGATAAAAACGGTCTGCTTTCTGCAGAGGACACAGCAACCTACAACAAAATGGAAAAGGAAATCGAGGATTTAACTGCGGCTATTGACCGTCAGCAGAGAGCTGCACAGCGCGAGGCCGACCTTAACAAGCCGCTTAATTCTCCACTTACAAACAAGCCGTACAAGGGTGAGCAGTCGGAGAAAAAGAGCGGAAGAGCCACTGACGAGTACAAAAATGCGATGCTTTCTGCAATGCATTCCAACTTCAGAAATATCAGTAATGTTCTGCAGGAGGGTGTTGATTCTGACGGCGGTTACCTTGTTCCTGAGGAGTATGACAGCAGGCTGATTGATGTGCTTGAAGAGGAGAATATTATGCGTTCTCTTGCCACAAGAATCACAACAAGCGGTCAGCATAAGATTAATATTGCCGCCACAAAGCCTGCGGCTGCTTGGATTGAAGAGGGCGGCTCACTCAGCTTTGGTGATGCAACCTTTGACCAGATTTATCTTGATACATACAAGCTCCATGTTGCAATCAAGGTGACTGAGGAACTTCTCTATGACAACGCATTCAACCTTGAAAACTACATTATTACACAGTTTGGCAAGGCTCTTGGAAATGCAGAAGAGGACGCTTTCTTGAACGGTGACGGCAAAGGAAAGCCTATTGGTATTTTTGATTCAACAGGCGGCGGTAATGTTATAGGCACACTGACAGCTGCCATCAAATCAGATGATATGCTTGACCTTGTGTACGGCTTAAAGCGTCCGTACAGAAAAAGCTCATCTTTCATTATGAATGATTCAACACTTGCACTGCTAAGAAAGCTGAAGGACAACAACGGAGCATATATCTGGCAGCCTTCATACAAAGAGGGCGAGCCTGACAGAGTTCTTGGCTATGCAGTTAACACTTCTCCATATGCTCCCACAAATGCTATTGCATTCGGTGACTACAGCTACTACAACATCGGTGACAGAGGAAGTCGTTCCTTTGCAGAACTGCGTGAGCTTTTTGCAGGCAACGGTATGGTAGGCTTTGTTGCAAAAGAGAGAGTTGACGGAAAGCTGATTCTGCCGGAGGCAGTGCAGATTTTAAAGCTTAAGGAAACTACAAGTGCCGGCTGATAGGAGTGCAGTAAATGACTGACGAGCTTTTACAAAAGGTAAAGCAGAACCTGATACTTGAACACAACGAAGATGATGAACTTCTGAAAATGTACATAACTGCCGCAGTGTCCTATGCCGAAAGCTATCAGCACATCAGCGAGGGATATTATTCCGAAAATCCAATGTCGCCTACAACAGAACAGGCTGTAATTATGCTTGCGAGCCATTTCTACGAAAGCAGAGATGGCTCAACGGGCGGCTTTTTCGCTGACAGCACAAATGCATCTGCACAGGTATGGAATACTGTCAATCTGCTGTTACGGCTTGACAGGCGGTGGCAGGTATGAGCTTTGGCAAGTTGAATTCATTTATTGAAATTGTAAAGAAAAGCATTGATACCGATAACGAGGGTTTCAAAACGGAAACTCTGAAAACAGTTGCAAAGGTAAGGGCATATCGTGAGGGTCGGCACGGCAGTGAAAAATGGGCAAACAGAGCCACTTTTTCTACTGCTACCGACCTGTTTCGGTTTCGGTGTATTCCAAACACGGAAGTAACAACCGATATGCTGGTTCTTTGTAATAACAGAAAATTTGAAATCACATCGGTTGAAAATGTAAAAGGCAGAAATATGTATATTGAGGTGCTTGCAAAGGAGGTAAAACCCAGTGGCTAGATGTGATGTGAAGTTGCCGGAGGACTTTCTAATGAAAATTTCCAAATTGGGAGAAAATACCGACTTAATCTGCGAAAAGGCACTTAATGCCGGTGGCGAGGTTGTTCTTGTAAAGGTCAGGAGTAATCTCTCTGCTGTAGTCGGCAAGGACACAAAAACAGAGTCACGCTCCACAGGCGAACTTGAACGCTCTCTCGGACTTTCTCCTGTCCTGATTGATGATAACGGAAACACAAACATCAAGATAGGCTTTAAGGAACCTCGTTCTGATGGTGAAAGCAACGCTAAAGTTGCAAGCATCATTGAATACGGCAAACAAGGTCAGCCGCCTAAGCCTTTCTTAAAGCCTGCAAGAACATCATCAAAAAAAGCTTGTGTAAAAGCTATGGTTGATACTCTTGAACAGGAGGTAAAGAACCTATGAGCCTGCTGTCTGAGTTAAAGGACATCGCAGAAAATTGCGGAGTCAAGGTTGAAACAGGTATGTTTTCGGACACACCGCCTGATGAATACATTGTTCTCACACCTCTTGCCGACAGCTTTGAAATGCACTGCGACAATCTGCCGGAATATGAAATTCAAGAGGTGCGAATTTCAATATTTTCAAAGGGTAATTACACAGCTTTAAAATATATGTTAGTTACGGCTCTTTTGAAAGCTGACATTACAATCACAGACAGACGGTATATCGGACACGAAGACGATACCGGCTATCATCACTATGCCGTTGATACGGCAAAATCATATGAAATGGAGGAATTTTAATGGCAACAATCGGACTTGATAAGTTGTTCTATTCAAAGATTACAGAAGATGAAAACGGCGAGGAAACCTACGCAGCACCCGTACCTCTCGCAAAGGCAATGACTGCAGAGCTTTCAATAGAGCTTGCCGAGGCAACACTCTATGCAGATGACGGTGCATCGGAGGTTGTTAAGGAATTTCAAAGCGGAACGCTGACCCTCGGCATTGATGACATCGGAACTGCTGTTGCAGAGGATTTAACAGGAGCGAAAATCGACAGCAACAAGGTTCTCATTTCCGCAGGTGAGGACGGCGGCTGTTCTGTTGCAGTAGGTTTCAGAGCGAAAAAGTCAAACGGAAAATATCGTTACTTCTGGCTTTACAGAGTGAAATTCGGTATTCCTGCAACGAACCTCACCACAAAGGGCGAAAGCATAGAATTTTCCACACCGTCAATCGAGGGTACGGTGACAAGGAGAAACAAGCCTGACTCACAGGGCAAGCATCCTTGGAAAGCGGAGGTAAATGAGGACGATACCGCAGTTAATTCAACCACAATTTCAAACTGGTACAAGCAGGTTTATGAGCCTGTTTACTCAGCAGGATAATAACGGAGGATAGTTATGGACAGCGAAAGAAGTACAAAAATTAAAATCGGTGAAAATGAATACAGCCTTGTCTTAACTACAAAGGCTACAAAGGAAATCGCCTCAAGGTACGGAGGACTTGAGAACTTAGGCGACAAACTGATGAAAAGTGAAAACTTTGAGATGGCTCTTGATGAGGTTATATGGCTGATTACTCTCCTTGCAAATCAGAGTGTTCTTATTCACAACCTTAAAAATCCCGATGACAAAAATCCTTTGCTTAAAGAGGACGAGGTTGAACTTTTAACCTCACCCTTTGATTTGGCAGAGTATAAATCGGCAATTATGGAATCGATGTACAAAGGCACAAAGCGAAACATCAAAAGCGAGGACAACTCAAAAAACACATCGGTCGGGTAAGTGACGAGGAGTTCTTTACCCGACTGCTTTATTACGGTGTTGTTCAGCTGAACTTATCACTTGACGAAACAATGCTTATGCCCCTTGGACTGCTCCTTGATTTGCTTGAATGCCATAAGCAATACAACGGCCTTGCAAAACCGAAAAGGGATTTGACGATTGACGATATTATTCCGTATGGAGTATAAGTGTTCTGAAAAGAATTGAGATTTATTGAGTTGTATGGTATAATTGGCTTGTCAATAAATCGAAATTTGTTTATGAGGTGACTTATGGATATAAAGATTGAAAACGGCAAAATCATTTTTAGCGAGAATAATATTGAATATTCGTTTGATGCTCACGGAGAGTATCCTCGTCCGTCAATAATGCCTGTGATCAGCGTTGGCGGAAAACATTTGTCAAACAGAAGCGATGATATTAAAATCGAAAAACATACTGCCGTTCAGGATGTTGCAATTGGAAACAATATGGCTGCATGGTATACTCAGGAATTTCTGCCTGACGGAGTCGATTACAAGCTGAGCAAAAAAGCAAGCATATATATCGGAGATTTCTCTGCGGGAAAAGAAAAGCAGATATATAAAGGTGAATGTTATGGTGATCTTTGCTTTTACGAAAACGATCTGTTTTTCAATATTGGCAACAAAGTTGCTGTATACCACATAAACAGCGGAGAAACCGAAGTATTGTTCAAGCATTCGGGCATCAAGAAAAGCGGGATTGACTTGCATATTACGCCGAAGCGTATCTTCTTTCAGCACTGGACACACAGTAATAACAATACAATGTGGTATGACCGTGAAACACAAGAACTCATCAATCCGCATTTTGATGGCTCTGTCATGTTTTTCCTTGATGATGAAACAATTATCTACAAAGGTCTTGATCATACCTGGATCTATGATGTTAATTCTATGAAAAAGAAACGTTTTTTCAGTAATAAAGACCGTAATAAGATAATTGAAATGGTAGCTTTGTTTTTTGGTATTCCTAAAGAACATATTAATAAGTATACTTCTTCCTGGACAAAAATTAAGCTCAACGGTTTTGATAAAGGCAGATTATTCTTTGAATGTCATCTTTACTATTCAGATGACAGCTCGTCTTTTGAAGACGACCAAAGAAATTGTCATTCATTGTGTCTTCCAAACATAGCGGAAACGCAGATATCCTGCGATCTTTCTGGAAAAAACATTGTAATAGAAGCAGACGAATCTGACATCGTAATTGAAGAAAAGCCATATAGCACACTCATCAAGGAGAATTTCGATTTCCCAATGGTTACAAAAAAGGCTTTTCGCAACAAACAAGAAAATAACGAATAATCTATCGTTGTTTATCATAGCTATAAATTCCGGTTTATCTATATATTAAAACTCAAGGAGTAACCTTTCGTGGGTTACTCCTTTTTATATGCATTTATCACAGAGCCTTATGGCTCTTTTTTTATGTCCAAAAACAAGGAGGTGACAGAATGGCAGACAATTTTGGACTGAAAATCGGAGTCGAGGGTGAAAAAGAATTCAAGAAAGCACTGTCTGAAATAAATCAGAATTTCAAGGTTCTCGGATCTGAAATGAAGCTTGTTTCCTCTCAGTTTGATAAGAACGATAAATCTGTCGATGCACTAACTGCACGGAATCAAGTCCTTAACAAGGAAATCAACGAACAGAAAAGCAGGATTGAGCTGTTGAAACAGGCTCTTGACAATGCATCAACTTCCTTCGGCGAGAATGACCGCAGAACACAGCAGTGGCAGATAAAGCTGAATAACGCACAGGCAACTCTCAACGACCTTGAAAAGGAATTAAAAGACAACAACGATACTCTTGACAAAACAGCTGACGAGTTTAATGATGCAGAAAAAGAGGCTGACGATTTCGGTGATGAAATTGATGATGCCGGAAAGCAAAGTGACAGTGCAGGCGGCAAATTCAGCAAGGTAAAAGGAATTGTCGCTGGTGTTGGAAAAGCACTTGCCGGTGCGACAGCTGCAATAGGTGCCGCCGCAGTGGCTACGGGCAAAAAGCTGAAGGATATGGCTGACGAAACAGCAGCCGCAGGAGATGAAATCGACAAAAACTCCCAAAGGCTAGGACTTTCTAAAAAGGCATATCAGGAATGGGACTATGTTCTCTCTCAGTCGGGTGTTGACATAAACAGTGTTCAGACAGGCTTTAAGTCAATGACTAACTCCATTGACGATGCGAAAAACGGCTCTGAAACAGCAACTAAAAAATTCACAGCACTTGGAATTTCAATGTCCGACTTAAAGACAATGAGCCGTGAGGATATATTCAGCAAGGCGGTTGAGGGACTTCAGAATATCACTGACGATACAACAAAGGCGGCTCTTGCAAATGATTTATTCGGCAAGAGCGGTCAGAACATTATGCCCCTTTTGAACGCTACGGCTGACAGTACGCAAAACCTCAAGGACAAGGCTCACGAGCTTGGTATGGTTATGTCTGACGAGGCGGTGCAGGCGGCTGTTGACTACACCGACAATATGGACACTCTGCAGAGAACATTCACCGGTCTGAAAAATTCGATTATGGGAGATATTCTGCCCGGCTTTAATGACATTCTCTTAGGTCTTACCGGACTTATGACAGGTGCTGACGGAGCAAAGGAACAGCTCCAGCTTGGCGCACAGGAGATTGTAACATCAATTTCCGGAATATTCCCACAGCTTACTGAAATTCTCCTCACACTCGTTACTGCAATAGCAGGAGTAGCACCATCAATTATTCAGGCACTTGTCACAGGAATTGCAGAAAATCTGCCTACCTTGGTTGAATCGGCATCAAACATTATACTTACCTTCGTATCGAGTATTATTCTTGCCTTACCTCAAATAACCGAGGGTGCGTTACAGCTTGTAATGACTCTGACAAACGGCATAATTGAAAATCTTCCGTTGCTCTTAACAGCAGCTATTCAGGTAATCGCAACCCTCGTAACAGGCATAGCAGAATCACTGCCACAGCTGATTCCGGCAATGGTAGAGTGCATTGTCACAATGGTGCAAGGTCTGATTGATAATCTTCCACTTTTACTTGATGCCGCACTTCAACTCATTACAGGACTTGCGCAAGGACTACTTGACGCACTCCCTGTCCTCATAGCCGCTCTGCCGGATATCATCATCGGAATAGTAAACTTTCTGATCGATTCAATTCCTCAGATTATTGATGCCGGGATAAAACTCCTCACTTCCCTTGTTGACGCTCTGCCGCAGATTATTACGACAATCGTAAATGCAATACCGAAAATCATAAACGGAATTATAAACGCAGTTCTGAACGCTATACCACAGATTATTCAAGCAGGAATTGATTTGCTGATAGCCTTAATCAGAGCCTTACCGCAGATTATCACAACGATTGTAAAGGCAATACCACAGATAATTTCGGGTATAGTTGATGCGTTAATCGGAAACATCGACAAAATCATTATGGCAGGTGTTGAACTGTTTATCGCACTCATTGAAAATCTGCCGACTATCATTGTCGAGATTGTAAAAGCAGTGCCGAAAATCATTGAGGGCATTGTTAAGGCTTTCGGCTCACTGATGGGTAAAATCGTAGAAATCGGCGGCAACATTGTAAAGGGTCTGTGGGACGGTATCTGCGGCCTTGCATCGTGGCTGTGGGATCAGGTTTCAGGTTGGATTTCAGGTATCTGGGACGGTATTTGCAGCTTTTTCGGTATCAACTCTCCGTCAAAGGAAATGGCTTGGGTCGGCGAAATGCTCGTCAAAGGTCTTGCAGGGTCGATTGATGATAACGGTGACGAGGCAGTGAAAGCTGCCGAGAATATGAGCAGTGATATTTCTGATGTGATGAACACACTTGCTGACGATATGAAAACTACTCTGCCTACTGATTTTTCAGTTGACGGAAATATCAAGAGTTCGCTTGATTCGTCAATGACAGGACTAAACAGTAAAAGCGGACTTTCTCTTGTACTCAACATCACAAACTTCAACAACTACTCAAGCGAGGATATTAATCAGCTTACAAACGAAATTATGGAAACTGCAGGACAGTTTGCTAAAAGGAAAGGTATGGTGTTTGCGTGAACTATTTTGAATACAACGGTATCAAATCATCTGATATGGGTTTGCGTATTCAGAAAAAGAATGTTTATTCTTCTCCGAAATTTGATTCACAATTCGTATCAGTTCCGGGAAGAAATGGTGATTTGATTGTTTCAAATAACAGGTTTGAAAACATTCAGATAAGCTACAATGTTTTTCTGTCGGCTAAATCTGTTGATGAGCTTGCAGAAAAACTTCTGAAGGTCAAGGCTTGGCTATATTCACAGCCGACAGGTTATCATAACCTTACAGACAGTTATGACAAGAAATTTTTCAGAAAGGCTGTGTTTGCGTCCTCTCTTGATATTGAAGATGAACTTAACAAAATCGGAGTGTTTACAATCAGCTTTAACTGCAAGCCGTTTAAATACAGCTTTGACGGTAATCTGCCCCATTACATAAAAGGTACAGCGTCCGATTTGTCTGATTTCAGCTTGATTTTTTGCAGAATGGACGGCTCAACCAGCGACAATAACTGGGGCAATCGTTGGAATCAGACTGTAGATTTAAAGCTTAGCGGTGAGAACAATATGTATATAATTGCCGAAAACTCCTGGGGTGACGGTAACTGGGGTATATATTCACCGTCACAGTCAAACACAGTTTATTTGCAGGTAAATGAAAACTGGAAAAAGGACAATGCCCGATTTGCGGTTTTCATATTCGGCAGTAAAGGTGAGCATTGGTATTCCATGACAAAGGTAACAGACAATATTTACAGTGCTGTTTTGCCGACACCCTCATACACAACGCTTGAAAATCCATATGCTTTTGAGAGCAAGCCGTACATACGAGTGTTCGGAAACGGTGACGGAACTCTTGCCATTGAAACGCATAACGGCAGACAGCAGTGGAGTTTCAAAAACATTGATGAATACCTTGAGATTGACAGCGAACAGATGAATTTTTACAAGGACACCGTTCTTAAAAATGATACGGTGGCAGGAAACGGATTTCCCACACTTGCTCCCGGCGAAAACAAATTCATTCTCGGCGGTGGGGTTACAAGTCTTTCTGTATTTCCAAGGTGGTGTACGCTATGATTCCGGTTTTATACAAGGCTGATGCAACGGAATTTGAAACCTTTGGTATAGGCGCACTTTCCGAATGTACTTATTGCGAGGTAACAGAAGAGCGAAACGGTGCATTTGAATGTACCTTAAAATATCCCGTAACAGGTCAAATGTTTGCAGAACTGAAAAACGAAAGACTGATAAAGGCAAAGCCTAACGACACTTCAAAGGAACAGCTTTTCAGAATTTACCGAATTACAACACCCATAAACGGAATTGTCACAATCTATGCACAGCACATTTCCTATGACCTTTCAAACATAGCCGAGCTTATGTGGTCGAGTGCCAAGATTTCTCCCTCACTTGCGATGAGCAGACTTTTTACAAAAACGGCAACAACACACAATTTCAAATGCAGTACGGACTTTTCCTCCGGAAAGCCTTTTTCTGTTTCAAATCCGAAAAGTGTAAGAGCCTGTCTTGGCGGCAGTGAGGGTTCAATGCTCGACCTTTGGGGCGGTGAGTATGAATGGGATAACTTCAATGTGATACTTCATAGAAACCGTGGCAAGGATAACGGCGTTGTAATTGAGTACGGCAAAAACCTCACAGATATGGAGCAGGACAATGATTTTACCGATGTTTACACAGACCTTCTGCCCTATGCTGTTTTCTCTGATGAGAATACGGAAAAGGTTATTACTCTGTCCGAGATTACTCTGCCCATCATCGACAGGCCCACAAGGCAGAAAACGCTGATAAAGGACTTTACAGAGTTCTTTGAGGATAAATCAAGCATAAATGAAAACAGCCTGCGTAATAAAGCAAAGGAGTTCATAAGGGCAAATCCACTCGGAGTTGAAACTCCGACACTTACCGTTGCCTTTGAACCTTTGTGGAAACAACCCGAATACTCTGCAATCTTAGAGAGAGTTTCCCTCTGTGATACGGTTACAATCAGACATTCTGCATTAGGCATAACAGCAAAGTCAAAGGTTATTAAGACCGTATATGATTCCCTTGCAGAGAAGTATGTGTCAATAACCCTCGGAACAGCAAAGTCAAATTTTGTGAACACAGTCGGTGACATTAAAACAGAACTTTCAGAGGTAAAGAACAAGACGGAGCGTTTTCCACTGCTCATAAATACCGCAGTGAAAAATGCAACATCACTCATCACAGGTCAGAACGGCGGATATGTTGTAATAAACACAAACAGCGTGAGCGGTCAGCCGTATGAACTTTTAATTCTTGATGCACCAAATATCAGTGATGCCGTCAATGTATGGCGGTGGAATGTTGGCGGCTTAGGCTTTTCAAAGAACGGCTACAACGGACCCTACGAAACTGCAATAACCTCTGACGGACAGATTGTAGCCGACTTCATAACAAGCGGTACTCTCACCGCAAATATCATAAAGGCAGGAGTGATAAGCTCCTTTGACAATTCCTCTTGGTGGGACTTGGAAAGCGGAGAGGTTCATCTGAAAGCCTATGCAAGCACAGAAACAGTCAAGGAAATAAACGAAAAAATTAACATAACAGACAAGCGGGTTGACGAAACAAACGATAAGATTGATGAGGTGAATAATCAGCTTGACGGTGTGCGTGGAACAATCTCAACCGTCATAGAAAAAACTGCTGAATTACAGATTAATTCTGACAAGATAAGCAGTACGGTTTCTTCTCTGACTGAAACGGTTGAAACGATTGACAGCACTCTTGAAACTGAGCAGGAGCGAGTAACTGATGCCGAAAATAAAATATCCGTTCTTGAACAGACCGCAGACAATCTTTCCGTAAAAATTGAGGAGCAGTATGTAGGCGGTATGAATTACATTCAGAATTCCGCAGGACTTAACGGAATGAGTGATGACTGGGAATATTCGGGAAGTGTAAGTACCGGAACTTCTACTGACATCAGCAGCAACACAAGCTCAAATTCCTGTTTCATTCTCGGCAGCTCATCAACACTAAGTCAGACGGTAAATGAAATCGTTCCCGACAGGTCATATACGGTATCTATTCGTGCAAGAAAGCCGTACTCATCATACACAGCGTATTTCTATATTCAGTACAACGGTATGAAAAAAGAATATCTCTTTGACACAACCGATTCATTTGACTGGACGGATTTTTCCGTTGTACTTCACGATGTTTCAGATTCGTCAATTACCATATGTGCGTACAGTCGTGACGCACCTCTGTATATCTCCGACATTATGCTCACAGACGGAAGTATAGCACGAAAGTGGACTCCTGCGCCAAATGAGATATACACAAATGAGGTTAAAATCGACCGCAAAGGAATTGAGGTTTCAAACAGCAAATCAAAGCAGAAAACCGTAATTACAAACACAGAGTTTTCCGGCTACTACAACAACGAGAAGATTTTCACTCTGAACAAAGACGAAACTCAAACGAAGAAAACCACTGTTGACGGAGAGCTGACTATAGGCAAAACAAAGTTCATTCCTATGGCTGATACTTCACAGGGACTTAACATTGTAATTCTTGATTAAGGGGGCTTTTAAATGGCAGACAAGGCATCATTACTTAACAGCGTTGAAACGGTTTCTATTGATACGGACACCGCATTGGTTTCACTCAATGCTACTGTTTACAACTCATCATACAAACATCAGTTGACAATACATATACGAGGAGTTCCGATTGCAAGCGTGGACAATATTTCATGGTCAACGGGAACTGCACAAAGGACAGTAACCCTTTCAGCCGGAACAAAAGAGGCAGTTCAAAAATATATGTTTGAGGACAAATCTGTAACAGCAACCTTTGTTCTTGCAACCTGCAAGGGTTCAACTCTTATCGGCACTTCATCAAAGACTGCGACAATTCGGACAAAGGCGGCAAACTCTGCACCGCTGTTTTCAGACTTTACCTGTGCAGACAGCAACAGTACCACATCAGCCGTAACAGGCGGTAACCCTTATTACATACAAAACTTTTCAACTCTGAAAATAACTCCGGGAACTGCCGCATCAAGAAACTGGTCGCAAATTACAAAATACACAGCCGTATGCAACGGAGTGACTGTTTCAAATACTGACGGCGGTGTTTTAAATCTCGGCAAAATTTCAAAGAGCGGAAATGTTACTGTAAAGGTGACGGTCACCGATTCAAGAGGATATACAAGGAGTGTTTCCAAAACGATAACTGTAATTCCCTATGACAGGCCGAATGTATATTCAGTTACACTCCGCAGAACAAACGAGATTGAGTCGGAAATTCAGCTTGTATTCAGCGGTTCGATTTCATCAATCGCCATTGACGGTACAGACAAAAACAGTCTTAAATCGGTTCGCTACCGTTACAAGAAAACGAACGCATCATCATACGGAAATTTTATAGATTTATTAAGCTCGGTCGCAGTAAGCGGAACGAGCTTTTCTTTTTCAAATCTTGAACTATGTAATTTTGATGTAAATTCATCGTACAATTTCCATCTTGAAATTCGTGATGTTTTCAACTCAATGACGGTGACAGATTTATATTTCATCGTACCGCAGGGAACTCCGCTTATTGCACTTCGCAAGAAAATGGTGGGAATTAACAATCCAAACCCAAAGGCGGCTCTTGATGTGACGGGTGAAATATATATGAACGGTTTCAGCGTTATGGGACTTCAGCAGGCGACTATCGCCGATGATGTAAGCCTTAACGAGCTGACATCACCCGGAATTTATTTCAGGCGGTCAGTACCACAGGAAAACCTTAATTATCCGGCACTTGTATTTGGTATGCTTGAGGTGTTTTCCTGCAGTGTTAATCTTGTAATTCAGCGTTACACCGCAAGGGATTCGCCCTTTGATACATATATCCGTTCAAGGGTAAACTCCTCGTGGAGTGCGTGGGTTAAAAATAGAAAATAAAATGAATGGAGGAATTTTTATGAAACAAATCTGGAACGGCATACAAATTGCATTCTCTGCACTTGGCGGATTTCTCGGCTGGTTCTTAGGCGGAGCAGACGGCTTTTTGTATGCACTTATCGCATTTGTAGTTACCGACTACATAACAGGACTGATGTGCGCCTTTGCAGACCGTAATCTTTCAAGCGAGATAGGGTTTAAAGGCATCTGCCGAAAGGTACTCATTTTCGCACTTGTGGGAATTGCAAATCTTGTTGATGTCTTTATTCTGCAAGAGGTAGGAGTTCTGCGAACGGCAGTAATCTTCTTCTACCTTTCAAACGAGGGAGTTTCAATTTTAGAGAACTCTGCACATCTCGGACTTCCAATTCCGCAGAAATTAAAAGATGTACTTTCACAATTACACAAAAGGGAGGAAAAGTAAAATGGCTGATGAAAAAGTAATTACAACCGAGCAGGATATTCCTGCAGAAACACTTGAAAATTTATCAAACAACAAAGGAGAGGAATAACTATGGCTTACACAAACAGCAAATTAGTAAACTACACAAGAATTTCACCTAACAGGAGCGTTAACAGAAATCATAAGATTGATACTGTTTCAATCCACTGCGTTGTGGGACAATGTTCTGTTGAAACACTCGGCTCAATCTTTGCATCAACGAGCAAGGAGGCAAGCTCAAACTACGGTATCGGCTATGACGGACGAATCGGAATGTATGTTGAGGAAAAGGACCGCAGCTGGTGTACTTCGTCTGCATCAAACGATAACAGAGCAATTACCATTGAGGTTGCGTCTGATACCTACCACCCATACAGGGTGAACGATGTGGCATACAAGTCCTTGATTAAATTGCTTGTTGACATCTGTAAACGAAATAATATCAAAGAGCTTAAGTGGAAGGCAGACAAGTCCCTCATCGGACAGGTTGACAAGCAGAATATGACCGTACACAGATGGTTTGCAAACAAAAGCTGTCCAGGCGATTATCTCTATAACCTTCATGGACAAATTGCAAAAGAGGTAAATGCACAGCTTGGTTCCGGCACATCATCAACAGGAAAGAAAACTCTGTATCGTGTGAGAAAGACATGGAAAGATGTAAAATCTCAAAAGGGTGCGTTCAATGATTTGTCAAATGCAAAGAAATGCGCTGACAAGAACAATGGGTATTCTGTCTTTGACGAAAACGGAAAGGCTGTTTACACATCAAAAGCTACGAACAGCACAAGCTCATTCAAGGTGCAGATTTCAATTTCAGATTTGAACATCCGCAAAGGTCCCGGCACGAACTACGCCACAACAGGCAGGTTCACCGGCAAAGGAGTTTTCACCATTGTAGAAACAAAACAAGGCACAGGCTCAGCCAAAGGCTGGGGTAAACTGAAATCCAGTGCCGGCTGGATTTCACTGGACTATTGCACAAAAATATAAATTTATCATTATTCTATGCCTGTGGGGACTTACGTCTTCACAGGCTTTTTTCTTTTATATACTGTAGTTCATGAATTTAATTCGCTCAAAATGTCTATTCATCTCCAGTGGAAAGTGAAGAACTAAAATTGGAGGTACTACCATGCATGCAGAAACAAAAACTGTACTACAGACAACTGATATAGCGGCTCATTTGAAGGCGGCACCAAAGCCTTTGACAGACATAGAAATCCAGCAGGATTACGACTACTTTATGGCGCAAAAAACAGCAAATATGATGCTTTCCACTGGACTTATTTCCTTGTCAGAATTCAACAAATTAATGCAGCTAAATCGTGACACATTTTCTCCGATATTAGCCGAGATTATGCCCAAAATTACTTGATAAATATTGCGTTTAGAGTGATATATATACTGACAAAGGAGGTGAAGTATCATGAAGAAGGTAACAAAAATTGATAAAATTCAGCCTTCCAAAGCAGTTAAAAAGAAACTACGTGTTGCAGCTTACTGCCGAGTCTCTACGGATTCTGACGCTCAGCATGAGAGTTTGGAAACACAGAAAACTCATTATGAGAACTACATAAAATCACGTAAAGACTGGGAGTTTGCAGGCCTTTACTTTGATGAAGGCATTACCGGAACTAAAGCAGATAAGCGTCCTAAGCTTATGCAACTTCTTGCTGACTGCAAATCACGAAAAATTGACTTCATAATCACAAAATCAATCAGTCGCTTTTCCAGAAACACAACAGACTGTTTGGAGATTGTGCGAACACTCCTGAATCTGAATATACCGGTTTATTTTGAGAAGGAGAACATCAACACAGGCTCAATGGAGAGTGAACTATTCCTTTCTGTCTTGAGCTCAATGGCCGAAGGAGAATCAACTTCAATTTCCGAAAACAATAAGTGGTCAATCAAAAAACGCTTTGAAAATGGAACTTACAAGCTCGGATATGTACCTTATGGATACAGTTGGGAAGATGGGGAAATAAAAGTCAACCCGGAACAGGCAGAAATTGTAAAAAGAATTTTCTCTGAGCTTCTTTCCGGTAAGGGTACGGAGGTTATTGCAAAGGAGCTAAACACGGAACAGGTACCTACTAAGAAAGGTGGCCGCTGGACTTCCACCAGCATTCGCGACATTCTCGCCAATGAAAAGTACACCGGCGATTGTCTTTTACAGAAGACCTTCACGGACAGCAACTTTAATCGTCATAGAAATAACGGAAACCTTGACAAGTATTTCATACCGGATCACCACGAAGCAATCATTAGCCACGGGGATTTTGAAGCAGCAGCTGCACTAATTGAACAGCGAGCTGCTGAGAAAGGTATTGAGCGAGGCAGTGCAAAATACCAACAGCGTTACGCTTTTTCCGGAAAAATCATCTGTGGAGAATGTGGCAATACCTTCCGCAGGAGAAATCATAAGAGTACCCATGGGAGCTATACAGCTTGGGTATGCAATACACATCTGACGGACACCGGCAAGTGCTCAATGCTCTATCTAAGAGATGACGATTTAAAGCTGGCATTTGCCACCATGCTTAACAAGCTAATCTACTGTTACAAGCTGGTGTTGAAACCTTATCTTGACGCCTTACAAAATAATACGACTGATGAGGCCTTGCTTCGCATTCAACACGTGGAAACTCTGCTGGAGCAGAATGCTGAACAGCGTGAAACTCTGCATAAGCTGATGGCACAGGGGTACATTGACCAAATTCTTTTTACGCAGGAAAACAATGCTCTGCTTTCTCAAGCCGACAGCTTTAGAAGCGACATTGATGCCCTGAATAATTCCGTGACAGGTGATACCACAAAAGTCTATGAAGCAGAGCGTCTAATCCATTTCTGTGAACGTGGTGAAATGCTGAACGAATACAGCGAAAATTTATTTGAACTCTTTGTTGACCGCATTTATGTCTATTCCCGTCATGAAGTCGGCTTTATCATGAAATGCGGTCTTACTTTTAAGGAGATGATTTGATGGGACACACGCCTTTCGGCTATCGAATTGTCAATGGCAAAGCAGTAATTGACGAAGCTGCTGCCAATCAAGTTCGACAGCTTTACAAGAATTACTTAGGCGGTCTTTCTCTTATCAATGCCGCCAAGGAAGCCGGGCTTGACCTTCTCCATTCCGGTGCCAAACGTATGATGCGAAACAGGCACTACATTGGAAATAACTTTTATCCGGCAATCATTGATAAGGATACATTCGATTCTGCTGATAAAGAGATAACATGCAGAGCCACAAAACTGGGACGCGATAATCTTTACAAGGTACCGGCATTAAAAAAGCCACCAACAGCTTTTAGACTTGGTGACATTACAGAGCATTTTGACAATCCAATCAGGCAAGCAGAATACTTATACAGCCTGATAGAAAGCGGGGTTATTTAATGGGAAATGTTATGGTAATTCCCGCAAGAAGGCAAGTTGGAAATACTGCCAGACAGCTGGAAGATAAGCCAAAGCTCAAAGTCGCAGCGTATTGCAGAGTCAGTACCGACAGCGACGAACAAGCTACAAGCTACGAAGCTCAGGTCGAGCATTACACAGAATATATTCAGAAGAATCCTGAATGGGAATTTGCCGGTATTTATGCCGATGACGGTATTTCCGGCACCAATACTAAAAAGCGAGAAGAATTTAACCGTATGATTGAGGACTGTGAAGCCGGTAACATTGACATGATTATCACCAAGTCAATCAGTCGATTTGCCAGAAACACTCTGGACTGTCTAAAGTACATCAGGCAGCTTAAAGATAAGAATATACCGGTCTTTTTTGAAAAGGAATCAATCAATACAATGGACGCCAAGGGTGAAGTTCTTCTCACAATTATGGCTTCACTGGCACAGCAGGAATCACAATCGCTCAGTCAGAATGTAAAGCTGGGATTACAGTTCCGCTACCAGAACGGTCAGGTACAGGTGAACCACAACCATTTTCTCGGATACACAAAGGATGAAGAAGGGAACCTAGTCATTGACCCTGAACAAGCGGAAGTTGTGAAACGAATTTACCGAGAATACCTCGAAGGCTATTCAATGGATAAAATTGCAAAGGGACTTGAAGCGGATGGTATTCTCACCGGCGCCGGAAAAACAAAATGGTGGACGAGCACCATCAACAAAATTCTGCGTAACGAGAAATACATCGGTGATGCACTTCTGCAGAAAACCTATACTACAGATTTCCTTAACAAGACCAGAGTCAAGAATAATGGCATCGTGCCTCAATACTATGTGGAAGGAAACCATGAAGCCATCATTCCGAAGGATATCTTTTTAAGAGTACAGGAAGAACTGGTACGTAGGCGAGTGGTTAAGACCAGCGCCAATGGCAAAAAGCGCAGTTACAGTTGCAACCACTGCTTTTCACAGATTATCATTTGTGGTGAGTGTGGCGAAATATTCCGGAGAATTCATTGGAACAATCGCGGCTGCAAATCCATTGTCTGGCGATGCCTTAGCAGGCTGGAACCTACCGGTCAGGAATGCCATGCACGAACTGTGAATGAGACTGTGTTAGAGAATGTGGTGGTTCAGGCGATTAACAGGCTCCTTGGAGATAGGTCAACCTATCAGGCACAGTTACAGCAGAATATTGCTAAAGTCATCAGAGACGCTGGAAAAGCCACGGCTGATGGCATTGACGAGCAGCTGATGGAACTTCAGAAGGAGCTTCTCAAAAAGGCCAACAACAAGGAAGCCTACGACGAGATAGCCGACCAGATTTTCAAGCTCCGTGAACAGCGCCAGCAGTGCACTGTTGACACCGCCGCCAGAGATGCACAGATTGCAAGAATTACCGACCTTCAGGATTTCATCAAGCAGCAGCGTACCGACCTTGCTGAGTTCGACGAGGCCTTGGTAAAACGCTGGCTCAAGCAAATCACCGTCTGGGAAGACCACTTTACAGTGGAGCTAAAATCCGGACTAAAAATTGATATTGAAGGATAATGTCCTTAGACGCACGAAACCCTCCCAGCCATGATGGTTGAGAGGGTTATTTTTAGTTATTCATCTTTCTTTCCGCCGCGAGGATATGCCTCTTTCTCTATCCACACACGTTCACCATTTTTGATATAATGCTGCCCATGAGGTCGAACGGTATGTTCTTTTGGTGATGAACGTTCCGCCGAAGTATCTGTATCTACGTCACCAGTTAAAATTTCATCATAGCTATCATCAAAAGTGTCGCTTCCAGTCCGTGATGTTGTATAACTATAATCACCTGAACTGCTATCTCCAGAACTAGAGCGTCCACCGTTTGCTACTGCATCTGCAGCGGCTGCCAATCCAGCTACACCCACCGCCTTAACTATTCCCATTAGAACGGGATGACGATTAGAAAAATCAACTACTGCTTTAAAGGCCTTTTTGACCGTATTTCCAAAACCTCCAGATTGCTTGATATCGAGTTTTGGATTACTTGCCGGTTTTATAGTTCTTGTTTCCGCTTCTGGTTTAATTTTAGGTGTTTCTTCCGTTTCAACCTTTTCTATCGGTTCTGTTAATGTTTCTTCTTTTTTCTCTACAGTTATGCTTGGCTTCATTATCGGCTCAGGCAAGTGGATTACTTCACACGGAATAAATGGGCCATCACCAAAGTCAAATTTTTCTTTAGTTACTGGATTATAATACCAGTTTGTTGGATTTCTCCAGTTTCCGTTATGAGCCTCTAAATGCTCAGCTCTTGTAAGGAACTGAATGTTTCCGGGGTCTCCTTGATATTCCGGATACATTTCAGCGCTCTTCATATGCTGACCTTGAAATGCAACGCTATCGTCATCATAAGCTTTGCCTTTTTCAAGAATATCTTGCTGTTGTTTTGGAGTCCACTCTCTTGTTCCTTTACCTTCCTGAACAAGTTCTTGTTCCTTATTCCAAGCAGCAAGTATCGCTTTATTGGATTCTGCTGTTCGTCTCGACATGGAATCAACCTCCTATGCCAAGCAAATCATACAGGTCATTCAAAAAAGCTGTGAAATCATCATAGATTTCATCATCTTCAATTTTTCCGGCTTCCTGATTATAAATAGCGATTTTTTCACCAGCTTTTTCACAGAGAATAGGGTCTCCTGATGCAAGTGCACCGATGACGATATAATCTTCACTAGGTCTGTTATTGTTATCTACATCAATTACAGGTTTATGCTCAATACCATATAACTGAATACCTGCTGGTAAGAAAAATTCTCCACCATCAGAGAACAACAGCCATTCCTTGAATTTTGTAGGAAGCTTTACACTACGCTCCTTCTCAAATTCTGATATCTTTTCTTTTGTTGTTTCTTCAAGAAAACTCATTTTCCCCTGTTCGTTGAATTTATCCACAAGCAATTTTAATTCTTCGGAAATCATCTTTGTCACACTCCTTATACAATTTTCTTATTTCGATAGAACCCCTAAGTAGTTAAATAACGTATTCAGTCTTTTAATTTCTTCGTTATATATCGCTTCTTGGTCATTAAAGCTTTGTACTCTAAGTGTAGAAACTATATGCTGCTTTGTATCAGAAATCTTTTCCGCTGAAAGCAAGTGGTCTAATAATATTCTATAATCATGAAGAATATATAATGGAGACATTACTGATGCTATATCTATGTTATCTACCGATAATGAAAGTTTAACCAAAATCGCTTCTATCAGCTTAATTGATTGCCACGATGTGTATTTAGCATTTCTTTCAGAAGAATCATATAGTAGTTCATACAATTTTCTCATCTCGCTAACGTTAAACCCTTCAACAAGAATCTTATCGTAGGCATTTATAACTTTTGCAACTGCAGTCTCGGTAAAAACAACCGGTCTCTTAACCTTTTTCTCATGTTCCTGACACTCATCGGTTAAATGCGATAAATCGACGGAATGCTTTTTCTTTATGTTTGAAATAAATGCTTCTTTGTTTATCAAGATTCTTTTTTCGATTATAGGCTCACTAAATACGCATTTCATCTGGGCTTGATAGAATTCAGAATCAATCAATAAATGGTCTGATGGAACATTAAATGGTTTCAATATCCCTTTTGTTTTATCATCCATATCATCGATATCGCCAAGCCACATTATCAATTTCCCATTAGTATTAAATCCAAATGGAACATTCCATTCATACTGATACAGTCCTGAAAAATCTTTCTTTGCAATATATCCGTAGCTTTCTGAGAATATTTCCACTTCATATTCTGGCATGGCCAAGAAAAACACTAGAGCTTCCTTTTCAAAATATACTGGGGTCAGGAAACCTTTGACAGAATGCTCTTCATCGTAACACAAACCGGGAATATTGTAATAATCCCTATGGTCATAATCGTAATTTTGCTCAGTACAATATTCAAATCTTTTCTTATAGCCAGTAGGATGAAATTCACCTATAGTCTTGTTTTCCTTAACAGTAGTTCTATATGTGCCATCAATCATCTGTTTCGTATGTTCAGGCAAGAACTCATTTCCACATTTTTTACAATGCAATACAAGAATAGGAGAAAAATGCAAAATTCTACCTTCGATAGTACAAGTTAAATCTGTTTCAATAAGCTCACAACATCCATTACAGTTGGAGCACTCATCAAACCTATAGGTCTGATATTCTGTTATAAATTCATCGTATGAAGCAAAGCAACATTCCACACTTACCTCTCCTCCCAATATCTATTCCACTGTCCGAAAATGCTATTAGTATCGAGTTGAGGGATTTGTTGTCAGCCCTTTCCGTTTTCCAAAATTCATTCCAAAATCCGTGACATTTAATCCACTCACTCAATTTGCGTTATCTAATCCGAGGTTACAACCTGACACACATTTTCGCAGTAGATATGTTTCCATATAAAATAACCGAGCCTTTTCAGGAGTTAGGCTTCTATTCCTAACTTCCGAAAAAGCCCGGAAATACGCCACTTTCTGGCACTTATTTATCTTTTCTTGACATCAACACTACCGTCTCCACATGCGGTGTTCTTGGGAACATATCGCAGGGAGTTACTTCCTTAGTTTTGTAGCCATTGGATTCAAAAATCTGCAAATCTCTTGCTAGGGTTGCGGGGTCGCAGGACACATACACTACTCGCTTTGGCGACATTTGCGATACTGTTATTATTACATCCTCGCTGCAGCCCTTTCTCGGAGGGTCGAGCACAACTACATCGGGCTTTAAGTTCTCTTTTTTGAGCTGAGCGGCGGATTTTGAAGCGTCGGCACAAATAAATCTTGCGTTCTCAATTCCGTTTGCCTTGGCGTTTTCGTTGGCGTCCTTTATTGCATCCTCTACAATTTCTGCGCCCACAAGCATTTTACAGCTGTCCGCCATAGTCAGCCCTATTGTACCTGTTCCGCAGTACAAATCGAGCAGGATTTCATCCTTCTTTAAATTCGCATATTCCTTTGCCTTGCCGTAAAGCTTTTCTGCCTGCGCTCTGTTTACCTGCCAGAATGAAAACGGCGAAATTTTAAATTTCAATCCGCACAAAACATCGTTAATATGGTCGCAGCCATAGGCAACACGGTTCTTTTTGCCGAGAATAACGTTGGTTTTTTCTCTGTTGGAATTAATAATTACGCTCTTAAGATTAGGCAAGCCCTCTTTGAGCATTCTTATAAGCTCGTCCTCCTGCTTTAAGCCGTTGCCGTTCACAACAAAGCAGACCATCAGCTCGTTTGTAACCTCACCTAATCGCATATACAAATGCCTCAGTCTGCCCTTGCCTGTGTTCTCATCATAAATATCTGCATTTGTCTTTTTAATAAAGCTCTTTGTAATTTCTATTACAGAATTAAAAATTTCAGGCTGTAAAAGGCAGTCGTCACAGGGAATTATGCGGTGTGTATGGAATGAATAGAAGCCGAAAACTGCCTCGCCGTCCTTTCCCCTGCCGATTGGAAACTGCGCCTTATTGCGGTATCTGTATGGCTTGTCACAGGCGATTATATCCCTGAATTCAAAGTCCTTTATACCGCCTATTCTCGTTACTGCGTCATATACACGCATAGATTTCAGCTTTAGCTCTTCCTCATATGAAATATGCCGCCAGGTACATCCGCCGCATTTTGAGAATTGCGGACAGTCAACTTCTGTTCTTGCAGAAGACGGAGTAATTATCCTTTCTATTTTTCCGAACGCATAGGTCTTTTTCGTTTTTAATATTCTGACCTCAAGCTCATCTCCTACAGCGGAGAGCGGCACAAAAACGGCAATTCCGTCATCAGTTTTGCCTACGCCGCTGCCCTCGGCAGTTGCAGAGGTTATTTTTAATTTAATAATATCATTCTTAACCAAATTCATATTGCCTCACCCCACTTATTTTAACATTTTTAATATATCTTAGCAATATAAAAATTTAATTCTCAAAAATAAGTTACAAAATTAAAAAAAGTATTTATTTTTTTCGACTATAGCTTTATAATATAAGATAGAATTTTGTGAATGGGGAATCAGTGATTTGAATTACGATACTTTACTTAATAACATAAAAAGGATACATTTCATCGGAATCGGCGGCAGCGGTATGTGTCCGCTGGCTGAGATTTTAAACAGTGAAGGCTATCAGCTCTCCGGCTCTGATATGAACGAGGGCGATACTCTTGACAGAATCAAAAGCTATAATATTCCTGTATATATGGGACACCGTGCCGAAAACATTGACGGAGCGGAGCTTGTAGTTTATTCCGCCGCAATCAAGGAGGATAACCCTGAAAGAGTGGCAG
>OGOU01000160.1_pt1 | contig 67652 bp, 63 predicted proteins | sample 1552721 | NCBI WGS metagenome assembly OGOU01 (sample SAMEA2580176, study PRJEB22360) | human gut metagenome | biome: human gut; feature: human-associated habitat; material: faeces | place: Denmark | collected 2008/2010
TGTCAGAGTAAATAGTAGGAATCTCAAAGCTAAATGCCATACGCTCATAGTAAATCGTTTTGTCCGTCTCCAATAACTGATTAACGGGCTTATGTATAGCTTCTGGTATTCTGCCTTTAATAATGTGAGAGGTCATAATCTCTGGCGTATCAATTTGTTCATTCCTGAAAAACTCTTGTGCTGCCTTATACACCGTTTCAATAAAAACAGGGTGGCTAATTGTCAGCTCATTGTCCTTGCTGAATACAGGCACAATACAATCATTCTTTAAATGTTGTATATCTACCTCTGTTGTATTGGCATTGATAAAGTGCAATCCCTTAGCTTTAGGGAATGGCTCTACATAATCCTTAAATGGACTTTCTTCTGTTACGTCAATGTAAGACGTATATTCTTCTCCAAACAGAGCAGGATTCACCTGTTGTGAAGTTGGTAATAATCTGAGTGTTTCCATGTTGTGAGTTATTAATGAGTTATAATACTTTGTTGTCTGAAAAGCTGTAATAATCTTCACTGCCAATCAATAAGTAATCAGCTAATTCAATATCAAATAAATAAGCTGCCAACTTAATTTGGTTCTTCAAATCCTTTTCTGCATCACTTGGTTCTATATTTCCATTTGGAGAATTAGACACTACAATAATGCTTTTAGCATTGGCAAGTATGGCAGCCTGCAATATAAACTTGGTTTCCACTATGTCATAAGTGTGTGCTGATTCACTAACGGTCACTACACCTAATACCGTACAATTACCATTAAGTAATATGACCTTAGTCGTAATATGGTGCTGTATCGTATCTTCATCGTAAAATTGTAAAGCAAATTCAAATGCTTCCAAAGAATCTCCAACTTTAGTTTTCTCAAAAGATTTATTTGGGTAAACTAACTTTACTTCATTGGGTCTGAATGTTTTCATGTTATTGTTGTTTGATTAAACTAAAAAGAGAGGGCATTACACCCTCTCAACGCACCATACCCCTAAATGAAGTATTAATGCACCCACAACATGCCTATAAGGTATAAGCCATATCTTTAGTCCTGAATGTGGGATTTCAGGGATATAATGGAGTAAATAAATTGAATTGGTTATAACTTCTAATCTGAATATTTATTCAAACATTCTATTTGTCAATACTCTTACTAATGCCAGATAAAAGTCATTTTTTGAGTTGGCAAAACTAAAAGCAAACAGCCTGTTTGTTCCTGTGCCAGCTCTGCTACACACATAAAAATAAATAAGAAGAAGAGCATAATAACTCTCCTTCCTGTACTTGTTTTGTTACTCTTCCACCACCTCAAAATAGGCAACCTCTTTTTCCTGTAACTTTTCACCACTAAGCCCATAAAGCGATGGTGTACCCATACTGAAATCAGGCTTAATGGCTTTAAACGTTTCGCCTGTACACCTGAGCAGTTTACCAATAATATACTTCTTTGCATAATCCACCTGTCCCTCTGGTGAATCAGCAAAAGCAGGTATATTTACAATCTGCTTTACCTGTTTAATGCTATCTCCGTCATAGGCAGGATAGGGCTGTACTAATTTGTTCAGGCTGATACCTCCTTTCTTTACTGGTTCTCCTGTCTGCTTGTCACAAAGTACAGTAATCAAGCCTAAGTAATACCTTTTGTTTTCTGGAAGGCGTTCTTTACTTGGCTTTTCTATCTCCACCCATTCATCCGTAATAAAGTAATTGAAAAAGTTACTCAGTCCTGATACGCCCTTTTCATTGGCTTGATATGCGTACTTTTCTGCAATCGTATCGACATTAATAGGACGTGCGTTTCCAGGTCTTCGTAATTCTTCGATTCCTCCAAATTCTTTCCCCAAAATATTAAGTTTAAGTGCCATGATAATAAAGTTTGATTAATAATGTATTTTTATTCAACTACTGTAGGGGGACTTTCAGAGGTGGTCTAAGCATTTGCACGCCATATACAACTAAAATGAAACAGGAGTAAAGGGGAGGGGTATTTTTTCAGCTAAGGTATATATGTGTCTGCTATATTTAGGTTGGTGAGTTTTTCTGAAAAAGGTATATATAAGCCAATTTTTCAAGTTTTTCCACCAAAATAAAATTCACTAATTGAGTGAATTTGTCGATATAATTTCCTATCTTTGTGGAGTAAAATAATACAATATGATTGTAGAGTTTGAACAGGAGTATTTAAGTGAGTTATACAAAATAGGGCAATGTAAAAGTAAAAAATACAGATTCCAGCCTAACATTGTCACTAAGTATAAAAAATGTATAGACATTCTTATATCTGCTAATCGAATAGAAGATATATTTCCATTTCGTTCTCTTAATTATGAGGTATTAAGTGGAGATAAAAAAGGAATATCATCAGTCAGGGTAAATGACCAATACCGTATTGAATTTACAGTAAATAAGATAGAAGATAAAGAGCCTGTCCTTACTATTTGTAATATACTTGAACTGTCTAACCATTATAAATAAACGATTATGAGCAACGAATTAAGACCATATATGCCAACTCACCCAGGCGAAGTATTAAAAGACGAATTACAGGCAAGAGGTATCAGTCAGAAGAAATTTTCTTCCTTAATAGGTATTTCTTATACAATGCTTAACGAAATACTGAATGGTAAACGTCCTGTATCTGCTGATATGTCTTTACTTCTTGAAGCAGCGTTGGGTATTGATGCAGCTATCTGGAATAATATGCAAAGTCGCTATAACCTTGAAACTGCAAGACGTGATACTTCTTTTGCATCCAAACTTGATTCTATTCGTCAGGCGTTTAGTGCTGCTTGTTTCTAAGAGTAAAAGCATATTTTCAGTCCAAAAATTCAGGTGTCCATTTTTTATTTTATTATATAACATAACCTGTGAAAAAAGTGGACTGCTAAAAGAAGTAAATATATACCCCTGTTTTTTGAGTTGGCAGAAGTAATCACCTAAAAGTATTGGCAGAAGTAATCACCTAAAAGTAAAAGCTAAGCTATTTCTAAAGTCAATCTATTGCAGTGAGATATTTTCATTTTTAGGTATATAAAGAGTATCCAGATAATTTTGTCCCACCTCCTAAAGTTAGTCATTTCAACTCTGCTGACTTGTTACTGCAAAAATGGAGTAGAACTATGTTTGTACCCCTAAAATTTAAGTGCACTCTTTTTTTATTATATAGTAATAACCTGTGAAAAAAAGGTGTAGCTAAGAGGAGTAAGTATATACTACTTATTTTCTGCTTGCCTTGTCGTTACTTCTTCCCTCCTGAAAAATAGTCATTCTATTACTCCTTTTTTTGAGTTGGAGTAAGTAATAGCAGGTATATTTGAAGCTAAGCAATATTTCTACCTTCTAACCTTAGTCTGGTGATAAATTTTCAAAAAGGTATATAAGACAGAAATTCCAGATATTTTCCACCATCAGACCTTTTATAAGTTAAGGCTGTTTTCTGGTCATTATTTTTCTGGTCAGCTAAGTAAGGCAGTAAATAAGTGCATGTTATTTTCATTTGGCAATCTTGTTTCAACTATGTGCTATATTCTTTAGTTTGTGGTATTTGACTTTACTACCTTTGTATTATGTGAAGATAAATAGTTTTTCAAATCCCACTTTCAAAATCATGCGCATGAAAAATAATGATAAAGAAGTACTTACATCAGGTTGGTTTGGATTGGAACATCACAGGGAAGTACATACGATTGACTTTTACCGTCATATTGGAATGGAAACTTTGTGTGCCCTCTATCCTGATTTATTTAAGCCAGAAATTTGGCTGTCTGAAAATCCACCTAAAATTGGACAGCCTAAAAAGAAGTTAGTAAAGCGAAGTAAATAAGATTGTTGTAAATGAAAAAAGCCGTATTCCTTTATTGGGTACGGCTTTTATTGTTTGGGTAGGGTCTGTTTTCATAGTCTGGCGTTCCTCTTGGCTGTAACATATCATCACATTCTTCCTGAGTAAACGGATGCGGATATAACCTATATAATTTCTGTCCCTCGTTTTCTTCCCATACTGCAAATAAATCATTTCTTGTCAGCGTAATAAACCGTTTATCCTTCTCAATTTCACCTTTTATATACCCTGTCTGTTCCGCTTCATTTAGTAGTCTTTCGATGTCTTCTGTTTTTAGCTTTATCATCCAGTCTGCCAATTCATCAGGAGCAGTATATAAACATCGGTTGGTGTAATTGATGCAGAGCGATTTCAATAATATCAAAAAGCCTTTCAACTCATCACTAATTGGCTCGTCTAATAATGCCACACTTATGCCAACCCATTTGCCAATAATAATATGATATGTATTTCTTGGGAATGTTCCATATTGCCCTCCTATATACTCTTTATCCTTAGTCAATAAATCTGCATCCTTAAACCGTTTTATAACTGCTGAACTCTTTTTTAAATTCCATGCTTCCGCTAACGTACTTTGCTTTATATGTGTTTCAAGTGTAATCCAATTAGCCTTAACAGCCAAATAAAAATATCTGTATGTATCAATCGCACTTAAACGATTCACGTTTTGATTTATCCTTCTAAAGTTCATATTATTTCTTTTGCAACACACAAGCGTCCGTAGGACGGGAGTGTATAATAGTTATTAGTAAGAAAGGCGCCGAAGGTGGCTTTCTGTTTTCAACTTATTTTTCTTCCCTGTTTTCAATTCTCTATTTTGCCTTAAGTCAAACCAAAATTTCAGGGTTTAGCTTTCTTTCCGGTGATGCACTCTTTTTATTTTTATATATAATAACCTGTGAAAAAAAGGTGCAGTCCCGAAATAAGGGTAAAGTATATCTTAACTGCTAATTTTATTCGGCAGTTCACTATTAGTCAAATATCCTTTTAAAGCCTGTAATTACATAGCCTTTGACACGAACACCGTTAATTGTTATTTGTTTACCCTTTAAGCTAATCCATTTATCTAACGCTTTACCAGTTGTACCGCCATATTGCTTAGCTAATGCCTTAGCATCTGTATTTGAAATAAAGCTACCCAGTTTATACTGTTCTTCAATCTCTTTTACAATCCGTAAATCATCTGGTAAGTTTTCTGGGTTTAGTACTTCCTTTATCTTTTTCTGGCTTCTTAGCTTTAGTAATTGTTTATCTCCCAACTTTTGACGTGCATTACTCAAAAACGGATATTCTTCTTCAATTTCACTGATTCTGCCACCAATACTAAGTGGATGCTGTTCCTTTAGCTGTATATACTCTTTTAGTGTATCTTCAAATGACTGCTTACTTCCTAAATCTTCATTGAGTTCTTCTGTCACCACTTCCCATATTACATCTGTCGTTTCTATTCCACTGCTACGATAAGCGTTCATTAAGTTTTTGCCAGAATGATACACCAAATTCTTTAGTTTATATTTGTAGAGTTCCAGTTTACCCGCCATGTCATTTACTACAAATTTATCCTCTGTGGCATTGTAGCGTATGTAATCTTTAGGAGTTAGTTCTTTGATTTTTTGCTGTTTGGCTTCTTCTGAATACTGGTTACATGCTTCTACACGTTCCAATGCTATGCGCTCCTGTTTTTTAGTTTCAGCCAATACATCTTTATAGTCTGCTTTATTTTTGTCTTTATCCTCTTTAGGTGTATCAAAAACATGAATGACAGAATTACGAAACGGGTTCGTTCTGGTTCTTATCCGTCCTGCAATTTGTGGTATGTCAGTTTCAATGCCTAATAGAGTGTATGACTTGGCAGAACTACTGACAACAAAGCACATTCCTGTTTCTGAATAGTAATCGACACCCTCAAATGATTTGCGAGTGATAAAGTTGTACTTCTTAGTTGGTGATGATGAACTGGAAATAGTATAGCCTTTTAGTGTTGTACGGTTCTTGGGAGTATCAGCACATATAATTCTGCATTCCTCTGCATTTAGTTTGCAATGGTCGATTATCTTACGTATATCCGTTACACTGTTTACGAAAATAAATGCTTCGTATGATTTGATACCGTCTATTTCAAGGTATCCGTCACGCTGGTAGTCCTTAATGACATTTGCCATAAATACAAATACTTTGTTAGTTTTGGCTAACTGTATTTTGATTCGTGGCTTTTCTTTCCAGTCTGCAACATATTCAGTAATGCCTTCCAGTGCTAACGGCTTAAACTCGTCTGATAATGGAGTTGCAGACATAAAGCAAAAGGACTTGAATAACTTGTAATTGTCAAATATGCCATGAATGGCAGTATCACGTAATAGGCATAGTTCCAGAAATGAATGGTATTCATCACATAGAAAACGGTATTCTTTCGGATTGATATACTTTAGAATGAATGGTACTTTGTCGTAGGTACAAATGATTTTCTTCACTCCATCGGTCTGTAAGTATTCTTTTAGGTGATGTTCCAGTGCTGCATCACTATTACCATAAGCACCAAATAAATTCATAACAGGACTTATGCCTGGCTGTTTGTCTTGCCAATTGTAGGCATTATCGTTTTTGTCTTTAGGTGGGTAACATTTGTTTTGTACTAACTCAGTGGTAGGGACGGCAATAATGTAGTTTTCATCATTGATTAATGCAATGGTGGTAGCACCGCATCCAGTCCATACTTTATTGAATAGACAGTTGTATGGTAAATCAGGTAATATCAGATAACCGTTTTTTTCTACTATTGGTAGTTTTTTCATGGCTTTTTGTTTAGAAATGGATATAGTTCTTCCGTACTCAGTATTTTAGTGCTGAATAACAAGTAAAAAGAGTGTGAGCCGACCTGTCACATCGGCTCTGTGACTTAGATTAGGCTGCTTCTTGTTGGGAAGCTAAGGTTCGTTTTTCCACTAAGAAGCCATATAACATATCCATTTTATCGGAATGTGTTTCGATAAGGCGTTTAACTTCGTGTGGGGTAAGTTGTTCCAGATAGTGTAAGGCAAGGTCAAAACCGTTTAGTTCTTTGCTATCACCTTTTGGTTGTCTGGCAAATTTGGTAATTGCATCAATCAGGTAACGGCTTTTGATAAGTTCGCCAACTCCTTTATTAACAAGAATGTCAATAGTTCTCTCTCCTGCTGTCAGGTCATACTTTATATCTTTGGGCATAATACCACGGGTAGCCTGCTTCCATTGTTTAGGATTCAGACGCCCGCCAAGGGCATAGTACTTGAATGCTGTGCTTTTCGGTATCTCTTTTTCGATGGAGATTTTAAACACTCTCTGCATCAGTTCGTCTTCTGTTGCCAGAGCTGCGACACCTGCCTGCTCTTTACTGTTCAGCGCCCTGTCAAGTACAGTATTGTTGCCGATATACTTACCCAATTCCTGCATGGTATTGAGGTTCTTCACACGCACATTGTTCAATATTATTTTAGGCGTATTATTTACTTCCGCTTCAATATTCAGTTTATGTGCAGCACAGAATACGGCATGTGTGGCAGCTCCGCCGACTGGCACATATACATTAGGTGTATTTTTCGGAATGGTATTGCCGTTCAGGTCTTTCAACTCTATTCCATTATTGTAAAACAAGTCGGCAGGAGTAACATACTTCGGAGCATCGTACTCAAAAAGCGGGTCTGTCAGACACTCTGTCGCAATGTCGATAACTGTTGGTTTTGTTTGCAGGTTGTAATCTGAAATACCGATGATTATTTCAGCTTCTTTTTTTGTTATCATCATAGCATCCTTTTCGTCAGATTCAGTGTGACAGAATAGGACTGGTAATAGAGGGAGGGATTGTTTTTCAAACCAAGTCTTTACTGCCTTAACAGCTTTACGGTAGATAACCCCGCGTGCTTTTTGCTTGGTCTTTAGACCATCTGCATTTTCTTCAACGGCTTTTTTGGCATCCTCTGCTTCTTGGCGGAGTTCAACGATGCTTTTTTCATTTTTGGGCATTACTTTGTCGCCCGTTTCTTTTAAACTTGTCATTGTTTCTTTATTTTTAAATTCATTATTATTTTCCCCTGCTACCATTGTTGTAGCCCCCTCATTTACCTGTTCAGCTTGTAAGCTGCTTTGTGCTTCCATAATCTCACCTTGTGAGGTGGAAACTTTCTGTGCTGCGATTGCAGCATTTTCTTTTAATTCTACCATCTTGTTTAATTTTAATGGTGTGAAACACTTTTTTTCTGTTCAATCGTAAATGAGGTGCGCACCGTCAATCATCAATTGACAGTACAAATGTATGGCTGATTTTTGTAAGTAAATAATAATTAATAGGTTATAAATAATTAATCACATAAATCAAATAGAATTATTTATGTGACGAATTACTTATGTCTGAAAATGAGGAAAGAAGATTTTGGAGGGAAGACAGGAATAAACGGCAACAGATTTTTATTCAAAACTCCACCATTTGATTAAAGCCTTTTCTGCTTGGTAGTGGGATAATAAAGCACGCATATAAACAGCATCCATTTCTTTTTTGGGGGCATGTAATTGCAGGTATTTCAAAAAGTCAATCGTAAAAAAAGCCTCTTGGTCATTTAATATGACGCTGCCTGTTTTCAGAGAGGTCTGGTGAATGAGATTATATGCACTTAACAGGACATTACACTGACCTTTTTTCGTTTTTCTGCCTGCTTTGCCTTTGGTGGAATATTTTTCTTTCAGTTCTTTTCGTATGGCTGCTATATCCATTTCTTGCTCTAAAGAAGCATAAATCATTTTCTTAAACCATCCATTCCAGTTATCAAGCATGACGGATTTGCCGTTATATAAAATTTTGATACCTTTTTTTTCTTTGGCTGCATAGAGTAATTCAGCCAATTTCAATTTTTCTCCACGTATAAAGTAATCATCAGGAACATATACCCCTCCTTCAAATGTACCCTGAGTGTAAATGTATTTGGCAAAAACGGCTATTAAAACAAGGAAGGAATAATAACAGTCATCATGTGGCAAATTATAGCTGTCCCAAAATTTATCAAATTCAGTAAGGGTAAAAGCAGGCTGGTTTGGAGAGGTCAGAACAGGCAGTACAAAATTATTGCCTACGCTGAGAACAAAGTCGTATATATTTGTATAGTCAGGAATAAAGTCTGCTATTTTCCTTTTACGCAGGAAAAAATTCATTTCGTCTTCTGTCAGGTAGTAGGGTGTACCTTGTTTTAATTTTTCTGTATCATCTGTTACTTTCCCAACAAGAAATATGGCTTCTGTAAGCTGAAATTCTTTTATAAACATAACATGTTCATAATTGATAGACTTTTCAAGTAAGGGAGTGATACGTTTTAGCACTTCACAGGGAATTATGACTTTACTTTCTGACATGGTGCAAATATTTTCAGATTGTATATAACACCCAAAAATAAAAAAAATACCACCACCCTCCTAATAACAGAGGGAAGTGGTTTTGGGTTACAATAAATTACTCATAGCTGCATCTACCTGTTCGTTTTCAAAACTGTCAAGGTAAATCTGTGTTACTTTTTCGCTACTGTGTCCCATTGCTTCACAAATAATTGAAGTATTAACGCCTGACCGTTTTAATACAGTTGCAAATGAATGACGAGCTGTGTAGGTTGTCAGGTCGATAGGCAGGTTTAGTTCTTCGCCTATTGCTTTTAGATTTCGATTAATACTTTTAGCTACTTGCCTTATTCTATTCCTTTGTTGGCTCTCTGTTAAGGGTTGACTTGATAAGATTGGGAATAGATAGGGGTTATTAGTCGATTTGTATTTGTTAATGATTTCTATTGCTTGGGCTTGGAGTGGTAAGGTGATTAGTTGCTTAGTCTTTCGGCGAATATATGATAGGCGATTGTCTATAATGTTATCTTCTTTCAAAAAAGCAATGTCTTTAAAGTTAATACCACCCATGAAATAAGAAAATGCGAATAGGTCTACGGTTAGCTGTCTGTAACGACACTTTTTAGATTGGGCTTGATAATTGATTATTTCTAATACGTCATTTTTGGTAAGTGCCCGTTTTGCTGTATCTTGATGTAATTTTGATACTTTATAACTTCTAAACGGATAGCACTCTGGTTTCACAAACTGCTTTTCCATTGCAATATTATAAACAGCACGAAGTGTCCTAAAGCGGATGCCAATAGTGTTTTCTTTGTTACCAATATTGCGTAACCATGCTTCATACTTTTGTAACCATTCTTTGTCTATCTCTGAAAAATATATATCAAGATGCCCATTGAAATTGAGTAAAGAATGATAAACGGTTTCGTGTGATTCTGCATAGCCTAATCGTTTAGCATCTTTTAGTTCCTGTATTCGCTCTACAAATAATTCTCCAACCGTTTTGCGCTTCGTGGGGTTAGTCACTTTTTGAACCAATGATTTGGCTGTGAAATCTTTATTTTCAATCTTTAATTCTATTAGCTGTTCTTGATACTCCTTTGTTTTCTCTGTGATTAGTCGAAGTATAGCATCTTTATTGGGACAGTTGCGTTTTGGTTGATTCTTTTCAAAATCCCAAAATTGAGGTGGAATTGAAACGCCTAAACTTTGATACTTGCTTTTGCGGTCTTTTGTAATACGGAGCATTAATGGGTGTTCGCCATTGGATAATGTTTTGTTTTTGTAGTAAACTACTGAAACAGAAGTATTCATGTCTAATTCTTGGTTCAAACATGGTTCAAACAACTGGTTCAAACATGACTAAAATAGGGGGAGGGAGGGTGGAGTAAGGACATAAAAAAAAGGAAGTAACATTTCTGTAACTTCCTGATTTTTATGGTACTCGAGGCGGGAATTGAACCCGCACGAACGCAATGTTCACAGGATTTTAAGTCCTGCGTGTCTACCGATTCCACCACTCGAGCATCCTCGTTAAGAGAGAGCGAAAAACGGGACTCGAACCCGCGACCCCGACCTTGGCAAGGTCGTGCTCTACCAACTGAGCTATTTTCGCATTTCAAGGAATAAAGAACTATTTTTCTTTAGCGAGTGCAAATATAAGGCGTTTTTTAGTTTGTACAAATAAAAAGCTAAAAATATTTATCGGGTGTGAGTATTTATGTATTCTTCAGAAGGGAGGATGATAATTTTAATATGTGTGCAAAAAAATGGCAGAGAATTGTTATATTTGTCAGGTTTTAGGGCAGAATGCCCGCTATCGCGAGGTATTGTAAAGTCCGCATGTTTTATTATTTTTTAGAATAAGATGCCAGGAACAAAGAGCAGAAGAATAGCCGGTTCGTATTTTGTATCCACACTCAGTATATCACTGGTATTGGTCGTGATAGGTATTCTTGTGTTTATCTTGTTGAATGCCAGATTGATTTCCGATCAGGTGAAACAGAATATCGGTTTTTCGATCATCGTGAAAGATAATGTGAACGAGGCTGAAATCAAGAAAATGCAAAAAATTCTGGATACGAAGCCTTTTGTCGCTTCCTCTTACTTTATCAGCAAGGCAGATGCCGCAAAGGCTTTTAAAGAGGAATTGGGAGAGGATTTTGAAGAGGTTTTGGGATATAATCCGCTTTTACCTTCGGTTGAAATCAAACTGAATCCTTTGTATGCGAATAACGATTCTTTGCAGGTCATTGAAAAAAGCTTATTGAAAAATGAGGTGATTCAGGAGGTGTCTTACCAGAAATCGCTGGTGCACATGATTAATGAGAATGTCCGCAAGATTAGCTTTATTTTGTTGATTGCCGGGGTTGCATTATTGTTGATCTCTTTTACTTTGATTCGCAACACAATTCATCTGTCCGTATATTCCCAGCGTTTTTTGATTAAAACCATGCAGTTGGTGGGCGCAAAGCCATTTTTTATCTGTAAGCCTTTCATTCAGAACGGGGCTTGGTTTGGTTTCTTCGGGAGTATGGTCGCCAATGTGATCTTGTTGGTTGCTATTTTTTTCCTGCAAAAAGAAGTGGGCGGAGTGGTTAATTTAATGAATAAAGAATTGTTGATTATCATGGTGGTGATTATAACGGTTGCCGGGATTTTGTTGTCGTTTATATCGGCATGGTTGTCGGTGTCCCGCTATTTGAATAAAGATTTGAACGAACTGTATAATTAAAGATATAAGAGATAAGCCAAATAAAATTGATATGGTAAAAAGTAGTTTAAAAAGTACAGAGCCAGGTAAAAAATCCGGATTTCCTATACCGGTGAGTAGCTATAAAATGATTCTGATCGGTTTTGGAATTGTGTTGTTGGGATTTATTTTGATGATGGGAGGGGGAGCCGATAGTCCTGACGAGTTCAATTATAATATTTTCAGTTTTCGCCGGATTACATTAGCCCCTATCGTCGTGTTACTTGGGTTTGCTTTTGTGTTCTGGGCTATTATGCGTAAGCCGAAAGCAAAGAAAGAAGAGGGCGAATAAAGATCTTTAAATTTTAGCAATATGACATGGTTAGAAGCGTTGGTTCTTGGCGTGATTCAGGGACTGACAGAGTTTTTGCCGGTGAGCAGTTCCGGGCATCTTCAGATATTCAGTGCGCTTTTCGGAGTGCAGGGAGAGGAAAACCTGACTTTTGCTGTGGCGGTGCATGCGGCTACGGTTTGTAGTACGATCGTCGTTCTACGCAAAGAGATATGGGATTTATTACAGGGGCTTTTCCGGTTTGCCTGGAATGAGGAAACCATGTATATCGCAAAGATTGTTCTCTCGATGATTCCTGTGGCTATCGTAGGCGTGTTTTTTAAAGATCAGGTAGAAGCCCTATTCGGTTCAGGTTTGCTGGTCGTGGGAGTTTCTTTGTTGCTGACGGCTTGTTTGCTGGCTTTTGCTTATTATGCACGTCCTCGTACGAAAACGACTATATCTTTCCGGGATGCTTTTGTTATCGGTATCGCGCAGGCTTGTGCCGTATTGCCGGGATTATCCCGTTCCGGTTCTACGATTGCGACGGGGATTCTTTTAGGAAATAATAAGGAGAAAGTAGCTAAATTTTCATTTTTAATGGTGCTTGTCCCGATTTTAGGGGAAGCTTTTTTGGATTTGCTGAAAGGGGATTTTACTCAGGGCGAGAGCGGGATTTCAATGTTGTCGCTTACTGTCGGTTTTTTAGCCGCTTTTATTTCCGGTTTTTTGGCATGTAGCTGGATGTTGAATCTGGTGAAGAAAGGTAAGTTAATTTGGTTTGCAATTTATTGCCTTGTGGTAGGTTTAGGCATTGTTATCTGGCAAATCATTTAAAAATAAGCCGGGATGATCGGTTAATCAATCGTTTATGATTCTTTATAAAGAAGAAGGAAATTTTCATGAAGGGGCGTTGATTTTGGTGGATAAGCCATTAAAATGGACTTCTTTCGATGTCGTAAATAAAATACGTTGGTGTTTGAAGCCGACGTGTGGAAAGATAAAGGTGGGACATGCCGGGACGCTCGATCCTTTGGCGACTGGATTGGTGATTGTGTGTATCGGGAAGTGGACAAAACAGATCGAGATGTATATGGCTCAGGAAAAAGAATACGTGGCTTCTATCCGCTTTGGGGCGACCACTCCTTCTTTCGATCTGGAAACCGAGCCGCAAGGAGAGTATCCCTATGAACATATAGACCGGGAGTTGCTCGATCGTGTGCTGAAACAGTTTACAGGAACCATTCGGCAGGTGCCTCCGGCTTACTCTGCTATCCGGGTGGACGGAGTGAGAGCTTATGAAAAAGCCCGAAAAGGTAATGAACTGAAAATGCCTGTGCGGGAGGTGTTCGTGAAAGAGTTGGAGGTGCTCGGTTTCAATTTGCCTGACCTGGAATTGCGGATCGATTGCGGCAAAGGTACCTATATCCGTTCTTTGGCAAATGATATCGGTGTGGCGTGTGGAAGCGGGGCTTATTTATCCGGCTTGAGGCGGACGGGCATCGGGAATTTCAGCGTCGAGAACGCGAATAAAATGGAGGATTTGATTGCTTTTTTGCAAACTAAATTATAAATTGCGCCGTTTATCAGGTTGGAATGTTTCCTCTAAAAAGAAGCGGGAGATGTTCTGATATTTTGTTGGCTAACACAAGGAGTGTTAAATTTTTCCCCCTCTGAAAGCCATAAGATAAGTATAATCAAAAAAGGATATTATAGGTATGAAATTATCAAAGTTCAGGTATAAATTGCCGATAGAACTGATTGCTCAGGAACCTTCGCCTAATCGTGACGAATGCCGCTTGATGGTTGTTCATAAAGATACAGGGGAGATCGAACATAAGATATTTAAAGACGTTATTAACTATTTCGAGGAAAAGGATGTATTTGTATTTAACGATACAAAAGTTTTTCCCGCACGTCTTTATGGTAACAAGGAGAAGACCGGAGCTGAAATCGAGGTGTTTTTATTACGGGAATTGAACCGGGATTTACGTATCTGGGATGTGCTGGTCGATCCGGCGCGTAAGATCCGTATCGGGAATAAATTGTATTTCGGGGAGGACGACAGTTTGGTGGCCGAGGTGATCGATAACACGACATCCCGTGGACGGACTCTTCGTTTCCTTTTTGACGGGGAATACGATGAATTCAAAAAGATATTGTATGGTTTGGGAGAAACTCCGTTACCCCGTACGATTACCCGCAAGGTGGTGCCGGAAGATGCCGAACGTTATCAGACGATTTTTGCCGTAAACGAGGGGGCTGTTGCTGCTCCTACAGCGGGGTTGCATTTTAGCCGGGAATTGATGAAGCGGATGGAGATCAAAGGTATCGATTTTGCCTTTTTGACATTGCATGTCGGTTTGGGAAATTTTCGGGAAGTGGATGTGGAAGACCTGACAAAGCATAAAATGGACTCGGAGCAGATTGTTGTCGGGTCGGAAACGGTGAAGATCGTCAATCAGGCTAAGGATGAAAAGCGTAAGATTTGTGCTGTGGGTACGACGGTTGTGCGCACTTTGGAAAGCTGTGTGACGACAAAAGGCCGCTTGACGGAATATAATGGCTGGACAAATAAGTTTATTTTCCCGCCTCATGAGTTTAGCGTGCCGGATGCATTTATCTCTAATTTCCACATGCCTTATTCTACTTTATTAATGATGGTAGCAGCTTTCGGTGGATATGAAAATGTGATGAAGGCTTATGATATTGCAGTGAAGGAAAAATATAGGTTTGGCTCCTACGGTGATGCCATGCTGATCATCTAAAAAGAGGGAGCCCAACGGCTCTCTTTTTTATTTCTAATACGTATATGTGAGAAAAAGAAGACTTATGAGAAGTGTTTATTTGCTTGTATTGTTTTTTGTTTCTTTCGTGCTGGTACAATGTGCCACTGTACCCGTAACCGGAAGAAAACAGTTGCTTATTATGCCGGAAAGTGAAATGGTACAAATGAGCCTGACTTCGTACGATAGTTTTTTAAAGGAAAATCAGCTATCGAAAGATGCTGTGGCGACCCGGCAGGTGAAAAATGTGGGAGCCCGTATTGCTGCCGCTGTCGAGACTTATTTGAAGTCGCAGGGGCAGGAGGAATTGGTTAAAGATTTTAAATGGGAATTCAATCTGGTGCAAAGCAAAGAAGTGAACGCCTGGTGTATGCCCGGAGGAAAAGTGGTCGTTTATGAAGGAATCCTTCCCGTGTGTAAAGACGATGAGGGATTGGCCGTGGTGATGGGGCATGAGATCGCTCATGCAATAGCCCGGCACGGCAATGAGCGGATGAGCCAGCAGATGTTGCTGGAGGCGGGAAGTGCTGCTGCGGCCTATGCCTTAAAAGATAAGCCGGAAACGACGAAAACCTTGTTGGGAACCGCTATCGGCCTGGGTTCGAACTATGGGGTGGTTTTACCTTTTTCCCGTAAGCATGAATATGAGGCAGACCGTTTGGGATTGATCTTTATGACCATTGCAGGTTATCAGCCGGAAAGGGCGGTGGAATTCTGGACACGGATGTCGGAAGCGACGGCAGGACAGAAAGTGCCCGAGTTTATGTCCACGCATCCTTCCGATGCCAATCGTATCGCTCAAATTAAGGCATTGTTACCGGAGGCTTTGAAATATAAAAAATAAAAATTAGTTTTACACTATTGTTAAAAGGCGAGTAAATTAATTTTTAATCTGAATTAAATGACGAAGTATTGTTTTTTGTTTTTGGTGTGGTGTGTTGCCATAAGTTCGTTGTCTGCCCAGGTGTTGCCGGGAGTAGAAGATTTTAATGAATTGAAGGATACCAAGCCGGTTAATCAGCAGGCGTGGGATCAGTTTGGGAAGAAAATCATCGTGAGTTGGGGGACGAAGGATGTACGCTATAGCAAAACCAATGTTCCTGCACTCGGAAAGGTGGAAAAGAAATGGAAAACGTCTGCCTGGAAAGGTGAGCGGGTGCATGAGCAGGCTTTGATTTGGGGAGGCGTCGGCTGCAAGGGGATCACTCCGGTCGTTTCCGATTTGGTCGGTCCCGGTGGGTCCCGGATTCCGGCTGCTGCCGTGAAAGCGAATTTTGTGCGTTATGTCATGACGGACGAGCTGAATAAGGGCGGGAAAGGCGGATGCGGTTACCGTCCCGATAAAACAAAATTCGATTCTTCTTTGGTGGCGGATATGATCGATGTAATCCCTGTTCGGGATCTGGAAGCCCGGAATACTCAGCCTGTTTGGGTAAGTGTCCAAGTCCCCTTAAATGCTAAGGCAGGGGTCTATAAGGGTAAAGTGAAATTTCAGACAGCAGGAGTTAAATTGCCCGCTCTCGATATAGAATTACGGGTATTGGACAAAAGTTTGCCTGCCCCGAAAGACTGGGCGTTCCATCTGGATTTGTGGCAGCATCCGTTTTCGGTTGCCCGTTATTATAATGTGCCGTTGTGGAGCGATGAACATTTGGAGCTGATGCGTCCTTTGATGAAGATTTTGGCGGATGCCGGACAAAAGGTAATCACGGCCACTTTGCTGCATGCTCCCTGGGGAGGCCAGACACATGATAAGTTCGAGTCGATGGTGATGCGGATTAAAAAACTCGATGGAAGCTGGAGTTTCGACTATGCTGTGTTCGATAAGTGGGTAGAGTATATGATGAGTATGGGAATCGATAAACAGATTAATTGTTTTTCTATGATTCCGTGGAAACTTTCTTTCCAATACTTCGATCAGGCATCCAATACATTGAAATATTTGGATGCAAAGGTCGGAACTCCCGGATACAACGATTATTGGCGTGCTTTCTTGAAGGATTTTGCAGCGCATTTGAAACAGAAGGGATGGTTTGAGATTACAACCATTGCGATGGACGAACGTCCTATGGCTTCCATGCAGCAGGTGATTAAATTGGTGAAAGAAGCCGATCCTAATTATAAAGTAGCTTTAGCGGGTAATTACCACAAGGAGATAGAAGCCGATCTGTATGATTATTGTGTTGCTTCCGGACAGTTTTTCTCGCCAGAGGTATTAGCAGCCCGGAAGGCGGCCGGAAAAGTCAGTACGGTTTATACTTGTTGTACGGAGCCTTATCCGAATACTTTCTCGTTTTCCCCTACTGCTGAAGCGGTATGGTTGCCTTTGTATGCTTCTGCCAAAGGTTTTGACGGTTATTTGCGCTGGGCTTATAATAGCTGGACAGAGAATCCGCTTCCGGATACGCGTTTCCATACCTGGGCGGCAGGCGATTGTTATTTGGTATATCCCGGCGGTCGGTCTTCCATCCGTATGGAACGTTTGGTCGAAGGTATTCAGATGTTTGAAAAAATCCGGATTTTGCGGGAACAATATAAAGATCAGCCCGAAAAGCTGGCTGCTTTGGAGCAGGCTTTGGCCGGGTTCGATATTTCCGTACTTGCCAAACGTCCGGCAGCCGAAATGGTGAATGCCGTAAATGCAGAGATCAATAAGCTTTAAGGGATGTGTGAAATGAAATCGGACTTTTGGAACAGTTAAAAAGCTTTTGAATAAAAATAAGAAAAAAGAGAACGCTCGAACCAGACAGGTTGCGTTCTCTTTTTTTATGCTCTTTCAAATCTTGGGGTTCCTGTAGAAATAGTCGATGAACTATGTTTTTCGTGTATTCTTACCAAAACATTAAAAGTCAGTTCGCCTTTGCTCATCGGTCGTGTTACAATTTCAATGAGTTCCGGGAATGGGATATTTTTGTTCCGGATAGCGTTTCCGGAAGCGGGAAGTTAATTTAGCTTTTTAGTTTCTTTGCTTATTTTTTTATATAGCGTTTTGGTTTTGGATTCTTGTAGCGGATTACTTTTGGTTATGATTTCGTTTTCTGGATTTAGTAGAATAAAATTTGTGTTTATAAGTTGATTCGCTCTTTGTATCACATTGGATTTGTCGTATATTATGTTAATGCCTAAGTTGTGTAGAGAGCAATAGGCATTAAATGTTTTTATACTATTAGTCGTTACGACATATATATGAGGGATTCCTGTACATTGATTCAGAAAATTATCGGTTGAAGGTAGATTACTTAAACATACGCCACAATCTCCTTCTAAAAATACAATACATTTATATGAAGGAATGCCTAAAAAATTTTTTAAACCGATGAATAAGCTATCCTTGTGAGCAATCTTGGTTTCTTGTTCGGGCATTTTGAATTTTGTGTAATTTTTATTCGAAGGCCGGCTTTGGCAAGAAAATAGAATCAATAGGAAAGAAAAGATGCTAATCCTTATAGTTGTATTTATATAGCTGATATTCATAATCTTTATTCATTAGAATACAATATAAATTGTCCTCGTCCACAGCAATCCCGTTAGGGAGGCCTTCGTTTATCTCATATTGGAGTTGTGGCATGCCATCCCAGTTGAAAACGATGATTTTTTTAGGCTCAGGTTCATTGTCTTTAGCTACTTCTCCTTCATATATACAGTATATGTTTTCATTTGTAGCGTAAATGTTGTCACAGCCAACGACTGTTTGGGGAGTTGTTCCGATCCACTTTGGCTTGAATCCATCGACGCTTTTATATATAGGTTCATTAAAATATTTTATTGTATTAGGCGTGATCGAGTTGTTTTTTATATCGAATATCTCTAATACACCCCCAATATAAGTCAGGATCGCTAATTTGTTCCCGTCGGGTTTCAAGATACATTGGGGAGCATAATTGAAAATAGCCCGATTTTCCTCTTTGTCTATTGTAAGTTTAGGATAATTTTCGAATTGGGAGGTTATCTTATTATTGGTATCTATAATAGCAAACCTTACCTGAGCATTTCCTCTGATTATAAATGAATCGTCAGAAGGAATGGCCTGTAATGCAAAAAACGGTATGCTGTTCAATTTGATTTCAGAGAAAGATATTGTTTTTTGTGTTGATATGTCGGCAATGTTGTATTTTATGATCTTTTTTAAATTGGCTTCATAGGTCGTTAATGTTTTAGTTTTAGGATTATAATTTAAAGAAGAGGGGAATATAATTTCACCTGGACCCCGTCCTTTATTGCCAAAACTTCCTATGTGCTTACCGTTTATTTTGTTGAATATATGAAAACAGGTATCTCTGTTATATGAGTCGTGCACAATCAATAGGCTATCTATAATCATCATTTCTTGGGGAGATGAAAATATAAATGTTGTATTTAAAGCAGTACCTTTTAATTCTTTTTTTAATGGTATATTTATTCCTGTATAATGGATTTTTTCCTGAGAACAAGAAGATATAAGAAATACAAGAGCCAATATTTTAAATATGAATTTTTTCATATGCTTTTTGAAATAAATAAGGTTACCTATATCTTTCAGATAGCTTATTTGTTTTTTAATTACATGAGTGCGAACCTGTCAGGTTTCCTTTGCCACTAACAGTTGTTCCACATTCTCCGCATGTAGCTTCACATTTTTTTGAGCTGCCTACACATCTCCAGCTTGTTGTCGTTTCTCCGGCAGCGTTTGCAGAAGCTTCGATTTGATCTATTAATAACTGAACGAAACATCCTCTTTGGTTATCTTTGAGTTTATTCTTACAACTGCTGCGGTGATTAGTGACAAAGTAACGATGGCTTTTAATGTTTTCTTTTTCATGGTTATAATTTTTAATTAAAATTTAGGTTTTTATTGGAGGGGATCGGCATAGCTTCCTTTTTTGTAATTGAATTATACAGTAATGATCGATTGATTTTCTTATCGTGATATAATTTTTGTTATCATAATTATTTGTTTTGCAAATTAATATAATATGAACAAACATGCAAGTGGGTGTAGATGATTTAATTATTATATTTTAATAAAAATGATTTGTGTTTTTGAATTTTGTAGAATAAATGGAAGGATATGTTGTTGATAATAAGTTGTTTTATGTGTATGTGCAGGAAAATATAAATTCATTGTGGTATTTTTTCTTATAAAGAAAATGTATTTTTTTGATTTATTTTATTCCTCTTTTTGCGATTTATGCTTTCTCATATTTCCTGCTTTTTCAGAAAAAGGTTCGTATCGTCCGACGTCCATGTTTTTCTATAGCCGGGAGGTGAAAGTCAGCCTGTCCTTAATAAATGGAGTAAATGACTACAGAGAAATGGAAAATTTTATAACGATGGGGCAAGAGCAATGAGAAATGAAAATAAAATAGGAGAGTAAGATCGATTGACCGGGGAGGGGATATAAAAAGATAGCAACAGGAATTTCCTGCTGCTATCAAACTTTAACCTTACCTAAAAAACAGGGGCGGTTGTATTATTTGTCCAATTTGCTGGCGTCTATCAGGATTTCTTTGTTGTATTCTCCTTTTGCCAGTTTTTCAGATACGTTCTTGAAAGCTTTGATCGTGTATTCCACGTCCTCTAAGGTGTGCATTGCCGTCGGGATTAAGCGAAGCAACAATTGTCCTTTTGGAATTACCGGGTAAACAACGATAGAACAGAACAGATTGTAGTTTTCACGAAGATCGAAAACAACCTGCATTCCTTCGGCAACGCTTCCGGAAAGATAAACCGGAGTTACCATCGAGTTGGTTACACCGATGTTTAAGCCATCTGCTTTTAGGCCGCTTTGCAGGGCATGAGCGATCTTCCACAGTTTTTCCCGTCTTTCCGGCTGTGTTCTCAGCATTTCCAGACGCTTGATAGATCCTTCCACGATAGGCATCGGCAATGATTTGGCAAACATCTGTGAGCGCATGTTATAACGCAGGTACATGCAGATGTCTTCTTCGCTCGCTACGAAACCGCCGATTCCTGCCATTGCTTTGGCAAATGTTCCGAAATACAGGTCGATTTTATCCTGAACGCCGAAATGCTCTCCGGTTCCTGCACCTGTCGGTCCCATTGTTCCGAAACCATGTGCGTCGTCCACTAAAAAGCGGAAATTATATTTATCTTTCAGGGCTGCGATTTCATCTAATTTTCCGAGGTCTCCCGCCATTCCGAAAACACCTTCCGTGATGACCAGAATACCGCCGCCTGTCGTTTCAACATATTTTGTGGCGTGCTCCAGTTGTTTTTCCAGGCTTTCCATATCGTTATGCACATATACATAACGTTTTGCCGGAGAAAGGCGTAAGCCGTCCATGATGCAGGCGTGCGATTCGGCGTCATATACGATACAGTCGAAGCGGCTGGTCATTGCATCGATGATTGAAACCATCCCCTGATAACCGAAATTCAGTAAGAATGCATCCGGTTTGCCGACAAATTCAGCCAACTGTGTTTCAAGATATTCGTGGCGTGAAGTTTGTCCACTCATCATACGGGCTCCCATTGGATAGGCCATACCCCATTGTGCTGCTGCTTCAGCATCTATTTTCCGTACTTCCGGGTCGTTAGCCAATCCGATGTAGTTGTTCAAGCTCCAATTCAATACATCTTTTCCGCGAAATTTCATGCGGGGACCGATTTCCCCTTCCAATTTCGGAAATGCGAAGTAGCCGTGTGCTTCTTTAGCATACTTGCCGATATTTCCTTTCTGATTTTTTACTCTTTCAAAAATGTCCACGTCGATATGATTTTGAAAATTTGTAGATACTTTGTTCTAAAACTTTGCAAAGGTAATAAAATAAGATAAATGCACATCGCTTAACTGGAAAAAGTGGTGTTTTACCTTTTGACTTTAACTTTTAACCTCTTTTTTGTTGCATGTTGTAAATTATGGCCTATCTTTGCATGATGCAAAAAAAGCACTCGTTTTATGAAGAAATTGTTAGGATTTTTGCTGGGTTTCTTGTTACTGACTTCGTGTGGGGAATATCAGAAATTGTTGAAAAGTAATGATTATCAGCTAATTTATTCAAAAGCCGTAGAATATTATAACAAGGGGGATTATCAGCGTGCGATGAGTTTGCTGGATGGTATCCGTACCGTGTTTATCGGAACGCCTAAAGCACAAAATATTGCTTATTATCGTGCTTTTTGCAGTTATAATCAGAAAGATTATGCTTATGCGGCAGAATTGTTCAAGCAATTCGTTACGACTTATCCGGAAAGTCCTTTTGCAGAAGAGTGCTTGTTTATGTCCGGTTTTTGCGATTATAAAGCTTCGCCCAAGCCCCGTTTGGATCAGCAGCTTACTTCAAAGGCTCTCAATGAATTCCAGTTGTATCTGAATCGTTATCCCGGAAGCGAACGGAAGGAAAGGATCAACGGATATATGGACGAGTTGAGGGATAAGCTGGCCTATAAGGCTTATTTGGCTGCGAAAAACTATTACCAACGGGAGCATTATAAAGCTGCCATTATCAGTTTCCAGAATTGTTTGAAGGATTTTCCGGGTTCGAAATACCGGGAAGAAATTATGTATATGCTTTTCGCTTCAAAATATGAAATGGCGGTGAACAGTGTGGAAGAGAAGAAGCTGGAGCGTTACAATTCTGCGAAGGAGGAATATTATTATTTTGCCGATGAATACCCGAACAGTAAATATGCGGCGGACATGAAGAAAAAATACGATGTCATTAATAATTTTCTGAAAGACTATAAGTTCGACGATTGATTCAATGAGATCTTTTATATCGTTTTTACGTAAACAATAATTTATAAATCAGTTATGGTAGATTTTAAAAAAGTTAAAGCGCCTAATAACACTATTACCAGAAACACAGCTACATTGGCTGCGAAAGCTGATAATAACATTTACGAAGCCGTTGCCGTTATCGCTAAAAGAGCTAACCAGATCGCCGTAGAGATGAAGGACGAGCTGAGCCGTAAACTTCAGGAATTTGCTTCTTATACCGATAATCTCGAAGAGATTTTTGAAAACCGGGAACAGATCGAGATTTCTAAGTTCTACGAACGTATTCCTAAACCGGTATTGATCGCCACTCAGGAATTTGAAGACGGCGAGATTTATTTTAGAAATCCGGCAACCGAAAAGAAACCTGCTAAAAAGGATTGATATAAAAGCCGCCTGAGAGCGGCTTTTTCAATTTTAAATCGCTATGTTGAAAGGCAAACATATTATTTTAGGAGTTACGGGAAGTATCGCTGCTTATAAGGCTGCTTCTCTGATCCGTTTGTTGGTGAAAGAAGGGGCGGAAGTGAAGGTGGTGATGACTGCTTTGGCAAAGGAGTTTATAACGCCCCTGACTTTGGCTACCCTGTCGAAACATCCGGTGATGGTGGATTTTTATAATCCGGAAAATGGGGATTGGAATTCGCACGTAAGCCTGGGATTGTGGGCGGATCTTTACCTGATCGCTCCTGCAACCGCCAATACCATCGGCAAAATGGCACATGGAGTTGCCGATAATTTACTACTGACCACTTATCTATCGGCCAAATGCCCGGTAATGGTCGCTCCGGCCATGGATCTGGATATGTACCGGCATCCTGCCAATCAGCATAATCTTGAGATTTTAAGGTCGTACGGTAATGTGATCGTAGAGCCGGAATCCGGAGAGCTGGCGAGCGGGCTTGTGGGTAAGGGACGTATGTCCGAGCCGGAAGATATCGTGTCTTTCGTTAAACGTTTTTTGGCCGGAAACAATCGGGATCTGGCAGGGAAAAAGGTTTTGCTGACCGCCGGGCCTACTTATGAGAAGATCGATCCGGTAAGGTTTATCGGAAATTATTCTTCGGGAAAGATGGGTTTTGCGTTGGCAGAAGAGTTTGCAAACCGGGGAGCGGAGGTTGTTTTGGTAAGTGGGCCGGTATGCCTGAAAATCGGAAATCCGGCGATCCGGCGGGTGGATGTGGAAAGCGCTTCCGAAATGTATGGACAGGTGATGGCCAATGCGGAAAATTGCGATATTGTCGTGTCGTGTGCTGCTGTCGCCGATTTTACCCCTAAGTCGAGAGCAGGCGAGAAAATCAAGCGAGGGAAAGAAGATATGATGCTGGAGTTGGCGCCCACTGCTGATATTGCTGCCGAACTGGGAAAACGGAAACAGCCGGGGCAGTTGTTTGTCGGCTTCGCATTGGAAACTCAGGACGAGACCTGTAATGCGTTGCTGAAGCTCAAAAAGAAAAACCTCGATCTGATCGTGTTGAATAGTCTATGCGACCAGGGAGCCGGTTTCGGAGGAGATACCAATAAAGTCACGATGATCGACCGTCAGGAACGGTTTTATCATTATGACCTGAAATCGAAACAGGAAGTGGCGAAAGATATAGTAGATCGTGTCGTACAAATGATGGAGCATTAATTTTTTGTTTCCTTTTGTTACATTTCAAAATAATACTTACTTTTGAGTTCTGATATGAAGTCAGAACATTTACATACGGATTCTTTTTTGCAAGTTGTCGGTAATTTCAGACGAGCTTGCAGATATATCGATAAAGATGTATTGAAGACCAACATTGCTTTCGGCATGTTGGTCTTTTTTTATGGTCAATAATATCATTTTAAATACAATAGTATGAATACACATAGCTTAGTGTCTATCGAAGATTACACAAAAGAGGACATTCTCGAAGTTTTGAAGCTGGCTTCGGAGTTTGAGAAAAATCCCAATCAACGTTTACTGGAAGGTAAAGTGGTTGCCTCTTTGTTTTTTGAGCCTTCAACCCGTACCCGCCTGAGTTTTGAAACGGCGATCAACCGCTTGGGAGGACGGATCGTCGGTTTCTCGGATGCGTCTTCTTCGAGTGTTTCCAAAGGGGAAACTTTGAAAGATACGATCAAGATGGTGGATAATTACATAGACCTTATCGTAATGCGTCACCCGGTGGAAGGTGCTGCCCGTTATGCAAGTGAAATGGCTACCCATCCGGTGATCAATGCAGGCGACGGTGCGAATCAGCATCCTTCACAGACGATGCTCGATCTTTATTCTATTTATAAAACTCAGGGGACACTTGAAAATTTGAATATTTGTATGGTGGGAGACCTGAAGTATGGCCGTACCGTACATTCTTTGTTACAGGCAATGAGCCATTTTCACCCTACGTTCCATTTTGTGGCTCCGGAATCTTTGCAGATGCCGGAGGCTTATAAACTGCATCTGGAGAAGCTGCAAATTCCTTATTATGAACATCTGGAGCTGGACGAGGTGATCGATAAGGCCGATATTTTATATATGACCCGGGTACAACGGGAACGTTTTGCCGATCCTTTGGAATATGAAAAGGTGAAGAATGTGTATATCCTTAGAAATTCGATGCTGAACGGGACAAAAGAAAATATGAGGATTCTGCATCCGCTACCCCGGGTGAATGAGATCGATGTGGATGTGGACGACAGTCCGAAAGCCTATTATTTCGAGCAGGCGCGTAACGGTGTGTTTGCCCGCCAGGCTATTATCAGCAGGGCGCTGGGATTGAAATAAATTACGGATTTCCACTTAAAATTATTCGTTATGACAAAGAAAGAATTACAAGTAAGCGCAATAGAGAATGGTACGGTAATCGATCATATTCCGGCCGATAAGTTGTTCGATGTGATTAATGTGCTGGGAATTAGCCGGATGGAGAATGCTATGACTTTCGGCACCAATCTGCGTAGCAGTAAATTGGGGAAAAAAGCGATTATAAAAATCTGGGATAAGTTTCTGGAAGACGATGAGGTGAATAAATTGGCATTGGTAGCTCCTTCCGCTAAGATCAATATTATCCGGGATTATGATGTTGCCGAGAAGAAGACCGTGAATGTTCCTGAAAGAGTGGAGGGGATTGTAAAATGTATGAATCCGAAATGTATTACCAATCACGAGTTTGTGAAGACAAAATTTGCTGTCATCAATGATTCGCCGATCGTACTGAAGTGCCATTATTGTGAAAAACTGACAGATCAGGCTAATATGGAGATTATTTGACCGGAACTTTCCGGAAACATAGTAAGCAGGATGAGAAAGTCCTGCTTTTTTTATATGTCCGGATAAGCCAGTCTTACAGGAACAGAGGAAAGGGAGATAAAGATTATATGGTTTGAAATGTATGAACGAAATCCTTGCATAAAATTATAAAATATTTAAATTTGTTGGCATTATTTATAAATAAAGAATACTAAACTATACCATTTATGAAAATCTATTTACTTCCCTTCATTCTGTTGTTATGTTTGAGTTGCAAAAGTAACGACACCGTAGAGCCTCCTCCTCCTGTTCCCGAATTGATAATCGATTTGCCGGAGAATATGACGGTAAATTTGAAGAAAGAGGCTACAATTAAACTGATAAACGTGACGACCAATGTCGCGGACTGGAATATCCTTCCCCAGGACGAGGCTGTCAATGCCTGGTGCAGTGTGAATGCAGAGAAATCGGAGACTGCTCATAAGATATGTTTTGATGTAAAATCAAACGATCAGGTAAACGAACGGACGGCTTTGTTTACGGTTTCGGGGACAGGGGTGAAAGACCAGGTTATCACTCTTGTACAATTAGGAAGCGACCCTGTGCTTCGTTGTTTACCCACGAGCAAGCAGTTAAGCAATAAAGACCAGGATTTTCAGCTCGAAGTGGTTACCAATATCCCTTACCGGGTGGTTTGTGATACGACGTGGATTCGGTCAGTAAGCTCTCGCTCTGTCACCACCGATACGATTGTTTTCCAGGTAACGGAGAATAAATGGTTTGATGTCCGCCGGGATACAATTCGTCTGATAGAGGATTCCGACCGGGCAAATAAGCTGATGTTCAGTGTTCCGGTAGAACAGGCTGCGACCGTTTTGGAAGAGCAATTTCCGGGAGATAAAAAAATAGAGGTGACCGGAGTGGTTTTGACCAGAGGGAATACATACGGAAACGAGTCGGTGGAACGGACGATCGACGGTAATTATCAGACTCATTACAGTTCCAGTCGTACGGTGTTGGGAGATTCGGTGATTTTGGATTATACTTTGGCTTCTGAAACAGAGCGGGTGGATTATATCCGGCTTATGCAACGGGCGAACGGTGATCAAAATTCTACTTTTAGCCAGGGGTCGATATGGTATAGGTCTGCTTCTTCCGACTGGATTTTTATTAAGAATTTCAATGTTCCTCAGGGCAGTATCGTGGAAACGGAATTGACAGTCACGGCACCCGCGGGAATCCGGGTTTGTATTCAGAGTTGCCGTGGAGGTGCAGTGGCTTTGGCCGAGTTCGAATGTTTCGAGAGTGCCGACATCGGCGATCTGACTCAGGATGCGACTTATTTTGCCGACCGTGTTTTTTCGGAACTAAAACCGGGGATTACACTGGCCGACCTTGAAAATATCACGAATCCTTATGTCCGGTCTGTTGCGAAAGCGTTGTTGCAGGGAGATTACCCGAAGGAATTCCGTTCCCGTGCTTACGGTGCTTGTGAAGATCCCGGAGATGCGGGAGGGCGGTTGAAAATAGGAAGCCGGAGTGAATACGATAATCCGATGGGAATCTTTTTTAAGCAAGGCGAAAAGTATGTGGTATTTGTAAGCAAGGATGACGATTCTCCGGTCGAACTGTATATTAAAGATTTTCGTGCAGGTGGCGGGAATACCAGCTATAGACTGAAATCCGGACTGAATGCCATAGAGCCTCCGGTTTCGGGAAATGGGTATATCCGTTATTGGCGTGCAGATTATGCAACGGCTCCTGTTGTGAATGTGCATGTGGTGTCCGGTCATGAGATCGGGTTCTGGGATAAGCGTGCGGGGCATACGAACGAGGATTGGAAACGTATTTTAGGACTTGCCTGGAAACTTGCCTCGGATCAGAATATTACCAATGCAATGATTGATGTGTTGGGCGACCGTATCCAACTGGTCAATACAGTGGAAGCTTTCCGGAAGTATTGTTTCCTGGATGTAGAGGAATTGGTGATGTGGCATGACAGTATTATGAATATCGAATACCGGATGATGGGATTGTTCAAGCATCATGCCGTTCCTTATAACAGGACTTTGGCAGCCCGTTCCTGGAGCGGTTTACCTAACTGGGGCGGATCGGCGGCCTGGTTCCCGAATACGGAGCAGGAAATGCTGAGCGTAGCTTCTTTGTGTAAATCTACCTGGGTGTTCGGGCATGAGCTGGGACACGGTAATCAGATTCGTCCGCATATGCTGATGACGGGATGGGGGGAAACGACAAATAATAATTATAATCAATATGTGGAATATCTGATCGGGAATAAGCACAATCTCCGGCTCGACCATGAGCGGATAAACAGAAAGCAGGGGGATTCGGAAAGTGTGATCGGAGGGCGTTTCAATGCTTACCTGAACGAAGCCCATGTTGTAAAAGAGCCTTATCTGACTCAGGAAGGCCCGGATTATAAAAAAGGTTCGATGAATGGCACGGGCTTACGGGGCGACCATTTTGTGAAATGTGTGCCTTTGTGGCAGCTTACCCTTTATTTTATGATTGCCGGGGAAGGAAACGATTGGTATCGCCCCGATTTTTGGGCCGATGTCAATTGGGCGGCGATACAGGATAACCGTACCGGACTGAGCAATGGTGAACGTTATGTGAATTTCATGAAGCGTTCGATCGAGGCATCCGGTTATAATCTGGCTCCGTTTTTTGAGCAAATGGGTTTACTGCGGGTGATAGACCGTTCTATCGACGATTATGCCGTCGGGCAGGTCACGATCACCCAGGCCGATGTCGATGAGGTTAAGGCTTTGGGAGCGGCGAAACCGATGCCGTCGTCTCCCGTTATTTCATATATCTCGGCTAATAGTGTCGATGCCTTTAAGAACCGGAGGGCTGTTAGCGGTACTTTTAATCAGGGAGTAACGACGAATGGCGCTACGAAGAGCATTTTGCATTCCGTATGGCGGAATGTAGTGGTTTTTGAAACTTATAAAGGTGATGATTTGGTGGATATCGCTATGGTTGGAACCGGAAGTTCGGATAATAGCAGTACGCATGTGCGTTATCCGGAAGGCTCTACCCGTATCGAAGCCGTAGGCTGGAACGGAGAACGGGTGTTAGTGTTCGGTGCGCGTTGAAAAGTTAAAGGATAAGAGGTGATATTTTACCTGAAAATCCGGTATTACCGTTTCGTGAAAAAGGCAGGGAAGAATTTCTCTGCCTTTTTATGTCTTTGCTGTGTAAAAACATGATAAATTACCTATGATAAAAAAATCCCCGATTTTTATCGGGGATTTTTGTCGGTTGTTTATTTATTTGATATAGATTTCCAATATCTGTGCTTCTTTTTCCGGTATAAGGAAAATGTCTTTAAAGCAGGCCGGAACAAGTACGGTTTCTCCTTTCGATACCTTCACGAATTGATCTACGTCGTAAACTACTGAAAAACTTCCTTCTAAGCACATATAGATCACGAAGGAGTCGATCTCCATGTAGTCTTTTTCAACCTCTTTGTCGAATTTCAAAATATTAGTCGTGAAATAGTTGCAGCTTACCAATTCCTCGGTATGGTTTTCATGAACGTGATAATGGATGGCATGTTCTTTTTGAGCGGAGAAATCAATGACATCGGTGGCCAGTTCGGTGTGGAGTTCCCTCGGATTTTCGTCTTTATCTCGGCGGTCGTAATCGTATATACGGTAAGTGATGTCGGAAGTTTGTTGTATTTCGGCGATAAAGCAGCCTTTGCAAATGGCGTGTACCGTCCCGGCGGGGATAAAAAAGCAATCCCCCTTTTTTACCTTTTCCACATTGAGCAGGCCGGGCAGGGTGTTTTGCCGGAGATGTTCCAGGTATTCTTTTTTATCGGTGTCTTTCTGGAATCCCAGAATTAATTCGGCTCCCGGATCGGCATCCACCAGATACCACATTTCTGTTTTTCCGTATGCATTATGCCGTTCTTTAGCCGTAGCATCGTCGGGATGCACCTGAATCGACAGGTTGTCACAGGCATCGATGTATTTGATCAAAAGAGGGAATTCCACACCGAATTTTTCATATACCCGGTCGCCCACTAAATCACCCATATATACTTCGATCAGCTCTTCCAGCGTATTATCTGCCAGCAAGCCTTCGGAAACGACGGAAACATGGTCTTCCACACCTGAAATTTCCCAGCTTTCCCCGAGCGAGTCTTTCATCGATGGATCGGTGCTTTTATGGATTAGTTTTTGTCCGCCCCAGAGCGTTTGTTTTAAGACCGGTTTGAATTTTAAAGGATAGAGTATGGACATGGTTTGTATATTTTATGTACAATGACTGTTTTTATTGTTTTTCGGCATAAAAATTGTACCTTGCACAAAGGTATAATTTATTAAAAAGCCAGATTTAAAATTTTAAAATTATTTGTGATATGAGGAGGATTGTTAAGTCTTTGTTGGTTGTAAGCGGATTTTGTGTGTTGTTTTCCTGTAAAGATGATAATGACCGGGACGATACTATTTTGAACATGTCCGATTTAACAGGAAAATACTGGTATTACAATCAATGGAGAGGCGATAAGGACAGTTATTTGAAAGAAGATGTGCTGGAAGTGTTGAAATTTGAGAAAAACGGAGAGCTTGTGTCGATGGATTTCGGGGGACGGAAAACTACGGTAGCGGGAAAATGGACTTCGTCCGGCAAAGAGATAAATCTGGACTATAATAGCGGCGATCCTGTGGTGTGGGATGTGCTGAAAAGCGGGAGCGATTATATCGAAGCAGTGATTAACGGGCAAGGAGTAAGAGAATATACGACCGATGCGGAGTGGCTGGATAACCTGACGGCCGATGCTTTTTTGGTGAATGAATATACCGACGGTAACCGTTATAAAACTCATGTCGGAGCTTATATCCGGGGAAATATGAATGTGCGTGAGGCCAATCTTATCCCTGCATCTGAAACGGTTATTCCGATGCAAAATAAAGGATACTATTGGTGTGAGCGGGCTGCCGGGAGCAGAGATTATATCGATTTCGACGGAAAGCAGCGGGAAGCCCGTTTTTATATCCGTATCGGTAACAGCAGTCATTTGAAGTTACGGGATGTGATTTATGGAAATAATATTCCTGAACGGCCGTTGTCGGAGGTGCAGCTACAAGCGCAGAATCCACAGGGTGTGAGCACATTGACGGTGGACTGGAATCCTTATGACCGTTCCGATATTTATTACCGTATCGAGATTTTCGATGGAAATATGGATTTGATCCGTCCTTATTTTGTGAGTAAAATACAATCTCCGGGTAGGCGGCAAATCGTTATCCGGGACAATACGGCAGGAGATGTGAACCGGATGGGCGATCTGAAATCGGGGGATAAGTATATCGTCCGGCTTGCCGCTATTCTTTTCGAGCCGGGGACGGATGTAACGAACGATGAATATGGTTATGCCAATATTCAGGCGATCACTTATGTTACCAAGCCGGTGATTTGGGAGTAAGGAAATAGAGAGTTTATTCTTGTAAAAATTTCAGGATACAGCCGGCAAGCAATGCCGGCTGTTCTGCATGAATGGCATGTGCTGTTGCGGGGATTATAGAAAAGGTGGCTTGAGGAAATAAATGCCGGATTGCGGGCAGATCTTCTTTTAAGTCGATGTAATTGGAATTTTCACCTTTAATGAACAGTAATTTGCCCGTATAGGGGCGGCAGGGGGAAGGAGTTTCCCAATCTTGCAGCCGGATAATTTCCCGGCAGACGACCGGAATGTTTATTTTCCATTCAAACAAGCCCGTTTCTTTGTTTTTACGGATGTTTTTTGCTAAAAGCTGGAAGGTATCGTTTTCCGGGAAATAGGTCTTTATATCGGTTAGGATGGCGTTGCGTTCCTGAAATTTGCCGGTTGGGGTGGATTGCAGGTAACGGCATAGGTTTTCGTGTTGCCGGGTTTCGGGTGTCCGGGCATAATCTTTGGGGGCAATGTCTATAATGATGGCTTTTGAGGTGATCTCCGGATGTTTTAGCAGTAAGGTCATGAGTGTTTTCCCTCCCATCGAATGTCCGGCGAGGTATGGAGGAGCCGGTAAATCCAATTGCATGATCCATTCGTAAATGCAATCGGCTAAGGTATTGTAGTCGTGCCGGGGAATGTGGGGGGAGGCTCCGTGATTCGGCAAGTCCGGGAGAAGCACATGATAATGCTCCGCCAGACCGTTCGCCACTGGCAGCCAGTTTTCCGATGCTCCCCATAGGCCGTGCAGGATGATGAGGGAGGGCAGGGTTCGGTTTCCTTTTTCCCGGTAGAATAGTTGCATTTTAATCGATTTTGATACAAAGATACGGGTTTCTCCGGATCTGCACGCTTGTGGGAGTCGCTTTTGTATTTCCCGGCTGTTTGTCTTTCGGAGAAAGGTTAAATGATGGGAGGGTAGGGAATTGAATAGAGGGAAGGGAGAAAGAGGCCGGGAGAAATATAAAAAAAGCCGCCTATCGAAGGCGGCTTTTTATAGACTTTTATGATCAGTCTTTTAATTTTGCTTTCAGATATTCGCGATTCATTCGGGCGATGTGTGCAATAGATATTCCTTTCGGACATTCCATCTGGCAAGCACCTGTATTGGTGCAATTTCCGAAACCGAGTTCATCCATTTTAGCTACCATTGCTTTGGCACGGCGTGCAGCTTCTATTTTTCCCTGTGGCAACAATGCTAAACGTGAAACGTTAGAGGCTACGAAAAGCATTGCCGATGAATTTTTACAGGTAGCGGCACAAGCTCCACAACCGATGCAGGCAGCAGCGTCCATAGATTCTTCTGCATTGTCGTTAGAGATTGGAATTGCATTCGCATCGGGAATACCCCCGGTATTTACAGAGATATACCCTCCGGCCTGGAGAATCTTATCGTAAGCGTGGCGATCTACAATCAGGTCTTTGATTACCGGAAAAGCTCCGCAACGCCACGGTTCGATCGTGATCGTAGCCCCGTCTTCAAAACGGCGCATGTGCAGCTGGCAAGTCGTAACATCGCGGTCGGGTCCGTGTGCCCGTCCGTCCACGAACAAGCTACATGTTCCGCAAATACCTTCGCGGCAATCGTGGTCGAAAGCTACCGGTTCTTTGTTCTCGCTTACTAATTGTTCGTTCAGGATGTCTAACATTTCAAGAAATGAAGTTCCTGTTGAAATATCATGGATTTTGTATGTTTCAAACCCGCCTTTTGATTTGGCATCTTTTTGCCGCCAAACCTTAAGAGTCAGTTCTTTTAATATTTTATCTGCCATAATCTTTTAATTTTAAAATTACAATTGTGATCTCGGGTGCGGTTTGCTTTGCCCCTTCGATCTAAATCGTCAATTATTTATAAGAACGTTGAGTAAGTTGGATGTTTTCGAACACCAGGTCTTCTTTATGGAGTTCCGGTGCTGTGTTTTCACCTTTGTATTCCCATACAGAAACGTATTTATAGTGTTCGTCATCCCGTTTTGCTTCACCTTCTTCGGTAACCGATTCCAGACGGCAGTGTCCGCCGCACGATTCGTTACGGTCTAATGCGTCGTGTGCCATCAGGTCGGCGAGTTCGATAAAGTCTGCTACACGTCCGGCTTTTTCAAGCTCATTGTTCATGGCAGTAAATTCACCAACAACACGCAGGTCTTTATAGAATTCTTCTTTCAGTTCGGCGATCAGAGTGATTGCTTTTTTCAAGCCTGCAGCCTCTCTGGCCATTCCGATGTAATCCCACATGATGTGTCCCAGTTGCTTGTGGAAATGGTCGGGTGATTTCGTTCCTTTGATATCGTATAATTTCCGCAAGCGTTCGGTGAGGTGTTTTTCGGCCTCGTCGAATTCCGGGGTATTGGTATTGATTTTCGGAGTTTGGATTTCTTTCGACAGATAATCACCGATGGTATAAGGCAGAATGAAATATCCGTCGGCCAATCCCTGCATCAGCGCGGAAGCTCCCAAACGGTTGGCTCCGTGGTCAGAGAAGTTACATTCTCCGATAGAGTATAAACCGGGGATGGTGGTCATTAAATTGTAATCCACCCAAAGGCCTCCCATTGAGTAGTGGATTGCCGGATAAATCATCATCGGGTTGTGATACGGATCGACGTCTGTGATCTTTTCGTACATCTGGAATAAGTTTCCGTAACGTTTTTCAATGGTTTCACGTCCCAGTTGTTCGATAGCGTATTTGAAATCGAGGAATACGGCTTTTCCGGTGTTGTTCACTCCAAAACCGGCGTCACATCTTTCTTTAGCGGCACGGGAAGCCACGTCACGGGGAACCAGGTTCCCGAATGCCGGGTAACGGCGTTCCAGATAAAAATCACGGTCTTCGTCCGGTATGTCGTTCGGGTTCAATGTTCCTGCCTGTAATTTTTTCGCATCTTCTATTTTTTTCGGTACCCATACACGTCCGTCGTTACGCAGTGATTCCGACATCAAAGTCAGTTTACTCTGCTGTTCGCCGTGTACCGGAATACAGGTAGGGTGAATCTGAACGAAACAGGGGTTTCCGAAGTATGCGCCACGTTTATAGGCTTGCCAGGCTGCACTTACGTTACATCCCATGGCATTGGTAGAAAGGAAGAATACATTTCCATAGCCTCCCGTAGCCAATACAACGGCGTGTGCGCCGAAACGTTCGATTTGTCCGGTTACGAGGTTCCGGGCAACCACTCCGCGTGCTTTTCCTTCAACGATAACGATGTCGAGCACTTCGTAGCGGTAGTGCATTTTGATTTTTCCTTTTTCGATCTGGCGGTTCATCGCTGCGTAGCAACCGAGCAATAACTGCTGTCCGGTTTGACCGCGGGCATAGAACGTACGGCTTACCAGAGCTCCGCCGAATGAGCGGTTAGCCAGCAGACCGCCGTATTCGCGGGCGAAAGGCACGCCCTGTGCCACGCACTGGTCGATGATAGAGTTGCTCACTTCTGCCAAACGGTAAACGTTCGCTTCACGGGCACGATAGTCACCTCCCTTGATGGTTTCGTAGAACAAACGGAATACAGAGTCGTTATCGTTCGGGTAGTTCTTTGCGGCATTGATACCTCCCTGGGCGGCAATGGAATGTGCCCGGCGGGGAGAATCCTGATAGCAGAAAGCCGTTACATTATAACCTAATTCCGCGAGACTGGCGGCGGCAGAGCCTCCTGCCAGACCTGTCCCTACAACGATAACATCCAGTTTCTTTTTATTGGCCGGGCTTACAACACCGATATGGGCTTTATGGTTAGACCATTTGTCTTTTAAAGGTCCGGCTGGTATTTTAGCATCTAATATTGACATAACTTTAATTTTTAATTTTAATTTTTGATTTCGATTGCCGATCCGATCTTACCGATCTAAAAATCTTAGCATCCTAATCCTGCGATAAAGTACAGAGGAATGATGCTAAAGCCTACAGCGAATACAACTGCGAAGAAGTAGGCTACATATTCCAGACGTTTTCTCCAGATGTCGTTACAAAAACCGATGCTCTGGAATGCCGACCAAAAGCCGTGTGTTACATGAAGTCCCAGGAGGATCGCTCCCACAATGTAAATCAGGCAATATACAACGCTCGATTTAAACAACCCGGCAACCAGAGTGTATGTATCTTCCATTTCAACTCCGCCAACCCTGATTGCTGACAGCGGTGTTCCCAATGACGGGAATTTGATGTTCCACCAGAAGTTATAAAGGTGAATTATCAGGAAAATAAAAATCATAGAACCCAGAATGAACATATTACGGGAAGCCCATGTTGCATTGACTCCCTGACTGCTCTTTGCATATCCCACCGGACGTGCTTTCTGGTTTTGTAAGGTCAGTACTGCTGCCCAGATGATGTGGATAATGAATCCTAAAGCCAGGATGGGTTCAACGATCTTAATGATCGGGTTCGTGGCCATGAAATGAGCTCCCTGATTGAACAGTTCCCCGCTGTTATCAAAGATTAACAGTAGATTTAGCGCCAAGTGAACGCAAAGAAACGAGATCAGGAAAAGTCCTGAGAGGCTCATAATGACTTTTTTCCCGATTGACGAAGTCAAAAAATTACTCATAATTAATTCTATTTGTTAATAACTGGTTAAATTCTATGTTTTGCTCGCAAAATTACCTTTTTTCCCTGAATTTTATAGCAATTTGTTATTTTAAAATGATTCTAAATTACAGAAAAAATTCTGTAATAAAGCAGAGGAAAATCTTATTTTACCGCCTTTTATTCTCCGGCGTGTAATAACCTATGTCTTAACTTTCTACGTAATAGAATACGGGTAAGTTTATTGTAATGATTTATAGATTACTTCCTGTATTTTCGTACGGATATTTTCTTCCGATAGCTTTGTGTTGAATTCGTTGGGATAAGTGCGGTTCGATAAAAAGATGTAGATCAGCCGGTTTTCCGGATCGCACCAGGTGTAAATGCCTGTGAAACCCGTATGCCCGTAGCTACACGCAGGAGCCAAACGGCAAGTAGGGCCTAATTTAGTGGTGTCGGTTTCAGGTTTGTCGAATCCCAGGGCGCGGCGGTTGTTTGAATAGATGCAATTCTTTTGGGTAAAAGTTTTTACCGTTTCCGGCGAAAGATACATTTCACCTCCGTAAGTGCCTTCGTTCAGATACATTTCTGATATTTTTGCAAGGTCGTCGGCCGTGGAAAATAGCCCGGCATGCCCGGCAACGCCTCCTAACAGTGCGGCGGCCGGATCGTGCACGTTGCCTTTGAGCTCTGTTTTACGATATAAGTTATCGATATTGGAAGGAATGATATATTTGGTATTCAGGCGTTCGGCTCCCCGGAAATCGGTATTGTTCATCCCTAATTTTTTGTAAAAAGTATCTTTGCAATACTCATCGAACTTCTTTTGGGTTGTTTCTTCTACTGCAAATTTCAGAAGCATAAAACCCAGGTCGCTGTATGCATAATTTTTAGCAGGCAGCAATTCGGAATTCAGGATTGTGTTCATGACCGTGTCCTGGAAGGCAGGGAATATATAAAGTCCAGGGCCTATCTGCCGGTAACCCTCTTTGGGGGCGTTCGATATTGTGCTATCCCTGAAATGATAGTTGGGATTTATGTATAACCTGTCTTTTAATTTCATCGAGTTACGCGGATTTTTCGCAGTGGAAAATAATGGTCCGGGTAACGATTTTTTATCGACGGCATCTACAAAGAAAGGAATAAATGTTTTTAGCCCTGCGTTGTGGTAGAGCACCTCCCTGACCGTCATGTCTTTTTTATTGGTTGTTTTCAAAACCGTGTAATAATTAGATAGGGAAGAGTCGAGCTCGATCTTGCCTTCATCATACAGTTTCATGACTGCCGGGAGAGTAGCCGTAATCTTTGTGACGGAGGCTAAGTCATAAATGTTCGAAGTGTGGTTGGGGACTTCTTTTTTGTAAGTGTTGTAGCCGAAGGCCTTATTATAGAGCACATAACCGTCCTTTGCCACTAAAACCTGGCAGCCGGGAGTGGCTTTTGTACGGATCGCCATCTCGCACAAAGAATCGATTTCAGCAAGTTGTCCGGAAGAGATGCCACACATTTCCGGGGTTTGGTAACCTAATCGGTTTTTAGCGGTTTTTAGACTAAAGCCGGAGGGATAGCGTGAATTAATGCTTACCGGGAGTTTCCCTTGTATGGAAATACCTCCGAATATGGCTTGTGCGGCATATTGTTCTGCGTATAAATTTTTTTCGTAGTTCAGTAGTATGGCATCCATCGGAATGGGGACATAGTTTTTCAACCCGTAAGGCGTTCCGGGATGGCAGAGTATAATCCGTTTGTCGGGCATGCTGGAGATAAATCGTGACAGATCGTCGGAGTAGCCGAAATTTTTAGCGGGATTGTTCGTAGCCTCGTTATTATACAGAATGATACAATTATATTTTTTCAGTTTTGTTTTCCATTGGTTGATTTCGTCGTTATTCAGGTTTGCCGGACAAGTAAAATGACTTACGCCTGTATAGCGGGACAACTGGGTTTGAAAATGGTTGAGTGCTTTCCCTCCGAAGTTCATGCTGGCGATCCGGAGTGTGTCCAGGCGTTTTAAAGGGAGCAGAGAATCGTTGTTTTTAATCAGGGTGATGGCTTCCTTGTAAAGTTCCTGTTTTACGGCAAAATCTTGCGGGGCGTTCAGGCGCGACCACAATCCTTCGGTGGATAGCGGCTGTATATTGGGAAGAACGTATTTTTGCTTTGCCGTCAGTATTTTGCGGCATTTTTCTTCGATCAGGCTTTCCGGCAGCACGCTGTCGCGCACGGCTTCCCGGATGGCCGTAATCGCTTTTTCGAGATTTTCCGGAAATAATAGGACGTCGTTCCCGGCTAACAGGGCTTTCACTTCGGCTTCTCCCGGTTTTAGTCCTCCGGTGGCTCCTTTCATGTTCATGGCATCGGTGAAGCAAAGCCCTTCAAAATGGAGTTTTTCTTTCAGGAATCCATTTACGATGCGTGGCGAGAGAGAGGCGGGAACTCCCGTAGAGTCCAAAGCCGGGACATTCAGGTGGGCGATCATGATGGCCGGAAGCCGGGCTTCTATCATTCGCTTGTAGGGATAAAGCTCGATGGAATCGAGACGGAAAAGGGAATGGGCGATAGCCGGGAGGGCTTTGTGTGAATCGACATCCGTATCGCCGTGTCCCGGAAAGTGTTTCGCTACCGGAAGTACGCCGCAGGAGAGAGTGCCGTTCATATACTGGATAACTTTCCGGGTGACTTCTTCCCGTTTTTCGCCGAACGATCTCATACCGATGATCGGGTTTTGCGGGTTGCTGTTGATATCCACGACCGGGGCAAAGTTCACATGAACCCCTAATTCCCGGCATTGACGTGCAATGGAGGCTCCCAGCCGGAAAATCAGGCTGTCGTTGCTGATAGCTCCGTCGATTAACATTCTGGGGAATTCCATGCCTGTTTTTAAACGCCAGCCGATGCCGTGCTCTGCATCCATGCCGATCATGAGCGGATATTTGCTTGCTTTCTGGTAACGGTTCGTAAGGTTCACCTGGCGGGTGGGTTCCCCCTGAAAGAAAATCAATCCTCCGATCCGGTATTTGTGGATCAGGGCTTCGATATTGTTTTCATATACATCGTTCCGGTTGCTGTAAGCGGCGATCATAAAAAGCTGTCCGATCTTTTCTTCCAGGGTCATGGAATTTAAAGTGGAATCCACCCAATGAGCGGATATTTCCGGTTGCCGGGCAGCCTGAGAATTACCGATCCATACACTCCATAGAAGCAGTATAGCAAACCAATGTTTTCCTGTCATGTGTTTTTAATAGATTTCAACGTCAAACCGATACAAAAATAATAAAAAGAAAAGGGTAACGGAATTCCGTTACCCTCGGGTTTTATTAATCATTGTTAAATATGCAGGCTTATTGTAATAATTCCGCTATTTTCTCTTCCAGCTTTTTCCCTCTCAGGTTCTTTGCGATAATAACATTGTTTTCATCGAGAATGACTGTGTGGGGAATTGCGCCGACTCCGTATAGCTGAGCCACTTCGCTTTGCCAGCCTTTCAGGTCGGACATTTGTTTCCAGCCCAGTTTATCGTCTTTGATTGCCTGTAACCATTGGTCTTTATTTTCGTCCAGAGATACACCGATGATTTCCAGACCTTTGGGATGAAATTTCTTGTATAATTCCACTACGTTCGGATTTTCAGTCCGGCAAGGACCGCACCACGATGCCCAAAAATCGAGAATTTTGACTTTACCTTTCACAGCATGCATGGATAAAGGTTTTCCGTCCGGGGTTTCCAATGTGAAATCGGGAGCGGTTCTTCCCACGGCAGTCGGTGCTAAGCGGTTTAGGTAAGCAGCGACTTCTTTTCCCGGCTGGCTGGCTTTGATTTCAGGGCTCAACGGATCGTAAAGGACATTCAGTTGCTCGAATTCCATTTGTCCCATTTTGGTCAGCAAAAGAAAAGCAGTAGCGTAAGTGTCTGGATTTGCTTTTAATAAATCCTCCTCTTTGGCTTCTGTTTCTCCGATGAGTTCTTCCATTTTACTTTCAAGAGCAGTCATTTTTTCGGTGTCTTTGGCCTGGTTGGCTGCCATGTATTCTTGCTGGATTTCTATTCTTCCTTTTTGCAGTTCTTTGTTGAGAGCAATGAAACCGTTGATCACAGTTTGATTTTTAGTTCCTTCGACTTTGTTGTCCATTGGATTGGCGGGGTCGATCGAAGCTGTGTAATTTGCATTTTCCAGAAATACCGGGATGTAGTATCTGCTTCCCTCTACGGAGGCGTAAGCTATGGTCAGACTGTCCACATGTCCGGTAATCTTGAACTTCCCGTTTTTGATGGCGGCTTTCCCTATGGTGTCGAGTTGGTTACCGTTTTCTTTTACTAAAAGAATATTCCCCGTCTGATCGCCTTGAATCGTTCCGTCGATAGTGTACTTCGGTGTGTTGTCACAAGCCGACAGGAGTAACGAAAAGGCAGCGAGTGATAATAAAAGTTTCTTCATATAGTTATTTTTATGGTAAAGATTAATAAGGCAAAGGTATGGATAATTAACAACAAAACGACGTTGTAGGCGTCGTTTTGTTGTTAATCTTTACTTAATCTTCCTTTTCATAAACCAACCTTCCTTGAATGCGATGTTGATTCTGACTTTTCCGAATTTTTCCTGAATCAATCCTTCTACTTCCGTTCCCCTGATTCCGAAGTCGAAAGCGACTCCCAGCAGCAATTCGCTGTTCCGGCTGAATGCCGGTATTTGAGCTCCCAGAGTGAAAGCGTAAGTGTTTATGTTTTTATCCTTCAGGTTTACACTGGAACGTACGAAATAAGTCCCGAACATGTATTTATTTCTTTGCCACCAATACCGTCCCATTTTTTCCGGTTGCAACGACACGCCTAAGGCTGCATGATGGAAATCTTTCAATCCCTGGTTTTTTCCGAATTCTTTGAAGTCGGACATTTTCTGAAAGGTGTAATCTCCGGCAAGGTTCCAGCGTTCTTTGTAAGCATAGTTGAATCCGCTTAAAATTCTGAACGGATAGCTGATATCTCCTTTCCGGAGGTTTTCATTATTGTCGAGGATGACAGAGGAGTTGGTCTCGCTATTCACTTTATAGGAAATAAACTCTTCTTTTGAATATAATCCTGTTCCGAAATTGAACGCAGTCCCTAAGGTCAGCTTCGATTTTTTGGAAAGGTTGAATAAATACTGGATACCTCCGGTGAATAATCCGTCGGATACCCGGATGTTTTGACTGGTCCTGATGTAATAACTATTGCTGATCTGTGCCTGTAAAGTTTGTTGTTTCTCTATTTTACCGAATATTAATGCCGAGTTTAAACCGATCGAAAGGTTTTTATAACGCCAGGCCAAACCTAAATAGGCTTCGTTCAAGCCTCCTTCACCCTGAATGTGCTGGTTGAAGTACAGATTATCGCTGCCCGGGATGATGTTGGAATACAATAAATCGTATCCGATATCCGATTTTTCATTGAAACCTAAAGAAGCATATAAGTTTTTATAAATACGGAAAGCCATATTTATAGAGGCATTTTGTGCTACCTTATAGTTCGAACTTTCTTTGTGGGTAGAGATGTGGGTATATTCTCCCGTGATTCCGAACTGGAAATAAAACCGGTTACTATCCAGAGAAGTGTATGAAGCCGGGTTTAGATAGTTGATGTTGTTATCGTCTCTCATAGCTGCTGCCACTCCTCCCATGGCGGTGTAAGGCCCGGTGTTTTCAGGCAGAAGACCTAAGCCGTAGTAAGAATAAGGAGTGCCCGTATTGTCTTGTCCATAGCTAACCGTTGCTAAAAAGCAGAAAGTTGCGATGCAAAGGAAAATTTTATTCATCATGGATATATAGCGGTTCTCAAATGTGATTAACGATTGTAATAAGCGTAATATACTCTCAATTTCGGTATTTCTGTAATAACCGCCCTGTTAAACGAAGTTGTCCAATCCGGAATCCGAAGCAGAATCTGGCGGTCGGTCAGATTATCCTGGCTGCTGGACAAAAGCCGCTGGTAATAGTCCGTTAAGTCGAAAATATATTTACTCTTGGAATTACTTGTCAAGTCGGGTACGAATGTTCCTGTAACCCTTGTCCCGGAAGATGTGTTGTTATAAAGCACAGACAATACTTCGTTTTTATCGTTGGATGAAAATGTGTAGATTGTCGGTGGCATCGCAATACTCGGATTCAGGAATATTTCCGGCGTGAGTTCCAGTTCTGCTTTGATGATCGTGGAATATTGTTCGGGGATGGGAAGACGCGGCAAGGTAATTTTCGTCATATAGCCTGCCAATCCCTGTACGAGAGAAACTCCCGCTTCCTGAAAAGTCACACTTTCTTTCTGTGAAGTCAATCCCTGGAACAAGGGTGCATTTTGTGTTTCTATGGAATTATACATAAATTCTCTTTCTCCGAGAGGAAAATCATAGGTAACTTCTTCCGTCGATTTGTGATAGTGGAAACGGAGATAAAGGCTGTCGGCCGTTGCCCGGATATTCAGCAAACAATCGTTATTGTCGTCCGGGACGATAGCCAGTCCTTTGAATTCATTTAGAAAAGACCAGGGCAGGTCGTTGTATATTTTTCCATTATACATCATTGCTTCAAAAAGCTTATCGCCCCATTCCAGCCCTTTTTCGGTATCGAGCTTGAAGTAACTTTTCCGGATGTTATCTTTTAGCGGATAAAATTCCATTACCGATAAAATTTCGGTATGAGGAGGCAATGGATAGGTATTATATAGTAAATACTCATCGTCTTTATTGAGTTCCGGCAATTCATCCAGCCGGTACAAATAATATTTTTGAAGATTGGGATGGATGGTATCTCCCCAGATTTTACCTCCGAATGTGAAATTCAAGGTGACGGAGTCTAAAGTCAGGTTTTCGACGAGTGCAGGCTGGCTCTTCGGGACAATCGGGAAACAAGGAATGGCTAATGTCGTTCCACTGAAATCGTCGTGATATTTACCCATAATCAACTCCTTTAATGCTGCGTCCATATACTCTTCGGTATATCCTGAAGAAGCGATAAAGGAGTCTAATTTTACCGTCGCTATTTCGTTGATGTAGTATTCTTTCCTATCAACATAATTGTCGTTTCCCATGATGTCTTGCCCAACGGAATCCAAATTATTGTTACATGAAAAGAAAAGCGCTATTATAGCTAAAAAAAACAATATCCGCATTTTATCTGCAATTTGATTTTATAGGTTGCGAAGGTAAAACTATTTTTCAGAAAATCTATATTTGGCGTTGTATTTTATTCCGTTATACGGCTTGCTTAACGATTTGAAGCTTTTTTTTAGAGGTGTTTACGCCTTGCCGGGGAATGTGTTAAATGTTCTATATTTATTCTTGCATAAACGATTTTATTCATTGGTTTTATTGGATTTATGTATAAAATGTGTAGTTTTGCCTTACTTTTGAAAAAACGTAGATCGTGATTTGAAGTAAAATTAAATAGAAAATAAGAACAGATAATGAGTATTATGAAAAAAGGATTTCTTTTGTGCATCGCAGTTTTCGGGTTGTTGTTCGCAGGCTGTCATTCGAGTGACGACACTAATGGAGACTGGCAGAAGGTTGCCCAGATCAAGGGGGTTGCTGCCTCGGGTGCTGTAACTTTTAAAATCGGAAATGAAGTTTATGTAGGACTTGGCTATGATAAGGATATTGATCCGGTTTTCGCTTTTGTAAAATCCAGTGACGGGGTTTCCTGGCAGGATGTCGCTCCTTTTCCGGAAGAATTCGGCGGACGTATCGGAGCGGTAGCTTTTACAATCGGAACAAAAGCATACGTCGGTACAGGTTATAAACCGGCTGTTGCGGGTTCTACCATCAAAACATTTTATAGGGACTTTTATTGCTACGATTCTGAGACGGATTCATGGTCGAAAATAAGTGATGATTTCGGCGGTGAGCCAAGGCGTAACGGAATTGCTTTTACCTTGAATGTAAACGGGCAGGAGATCGGGTATTTCGGATGCGGATCGACCAATAACGATAAAGAATATCTGAATGATTTCTGGTCGTTCGACGGAACTACTTTCAAATCGGAAGATTCTCACGGAAGAAAACGAAACGGAGGAACTGCTTTCGTGATCGATAATGTGGCTTATATTTGCTTAGGCTATGAGTCGGGAACACAGTTGGCTCCCGATATGATAAAATTCGACGGAACGAATTGGACGGAATTGAATAAACTTACCGATGCCACCGATCAGGATTTCGATGATGATTATACCACAATTTGCCGTGCTCATGCCGTTTCTTTTATTGCCAAAGTGAATGGTGAAACCCGTGGATATATCGCTACCGGTGTGGCTAATGGAACTTTGACGAGATATGCCTGGGAATATGACCCGAAAATAGATCGTTGGGACGAAGTAAACCAGTTGCCGTCCAGGATGTCTGCCCGTGTGGCTGGTGTTGGCTTCTCTATCGGTGACTACGGTTATGTGACTTTAGGCGGAACCAGTACGGATTACGGCGCATTCGACGATACCTGGAGATTCGTTCCGGGTATAGAAGCGGAAGATAAGAACGATTATTAATGATTTTCAATATTATCTGACAAATGGGATGCTTCGGCGTCCCATTTTTTATATATCTTTATGCCAGTAATATAATGAAGAATTACCGATGAAGCCTATAATAATACTCTTTTTCCTGCTATTGAGTTCATGGGGCGGTTATGCACAATGGAATATCAATAATATGCTGAGAGTAGGGAAGAATGCCATATATTTTGATGATTACATAAGTGCAATAGATAATTTCAATAATATTATCCGGGTGAAACCTTATCTATCCGAGCCCTATTTCTTTAGGGGATTGGCAAAATTGAATCTGGACGATTATGAAGGGGCGATACAGGATTTTTCACAGGCCATCGAATTGAATCCCAATTATTTCCATGCTTATGTATATCGGGGAATTGCTTATCAGAATCTGAAAAGGTTGGAGGAAGCGTTGAAAGATTTCGAAGAAGCGATCGCCATAGATCCGGGTAATGCTTATGTATATGCCAACCGGGGAATTGCCAGAGCCGAACTGGGGGATTTGGAGGAAGCGGAAAAAGATTATTCGAAGGCGTTGCGGATCGATGATAAATTATTACCGGCTTATCTGAACCGGGCGGTTATCCGTGAGAAGCTGGATAATTCGGAGGGAGCGATGGCCGATTGCAATGCGGCGATCAAATTGAATATGTTTTCGGATGTTGCTTACGGGTTGAGGGGATATTTGTGGTATAAGCAAAAAAATTACCACAATGCGATCGAGGATTTTAACCGTGCTTTGAAAGTGAATCCTGAAAACAAGCGGATATTGATGAACCGGGCGATGGTGTGGTACGATATGAAAAAATATCCGGAAACCATGGCAGATTACTCTAAAATTATAGAACTGGACAGTAATTATATTTATGCTTACTATAATCGTGCCATGCTTCGTGCCGAGGTGGGGGAAACCAATGCTGCGATTGCCGATCTGGACCGGGTGGTGGAAATGAATCCCGATAATATTCTGATTTATTTTAACCGGGGGTTGCTGAAAATGCAGATCAACGACTTGTATGGTGCTTATGATGATTTCAGCGAAAGCCTTCGCTTGTATCCCGATTTTGTAAAGGCTTATCTGGCCAGGGCAGCGGTGAGTGCCGAACTGAAAGACTACGATGCTGCGGATAAAGACCGTTATTATGCTTCCGAAGTGATGGAGCGTTACCGGAAGATGAAAGCGGGCGACCGGAATGCTTTGGTGGATACGACGGCCAATTTTCAGAAATTGATCGATATCAACGCGAAGAATGACGAAGTGCGTGATGTGATTAACGGGCGTGTACAGGATAAGAACGTGATCGTCGAGTTGCAGGATGTGTTTTGGGTACAATATCTGAGTCTGGATTCTTTGCGGTCCGGTAAAGTTCAGTATTATAATAAGCACATTATGAGTTACAATCAGGCTCATAATTACGATCCGGCCATTACGTTGGCGAATAAGGAAGTGTTGTATCCGGAGGATTTCGTCGCTCCCTATATGGAAAAGTTGTCTCAAAAAATTGCGGAAAACGGGGATATAGACAGTTATTTATTGCGGGGATCGTTCTATTTGCAGCAAGGGGAATACCCGAAGGCTATTGCGGATTTTTCCGCTATTCTTGAAAAAGACCCACAGAATTTGCTGGCCTTGTTCAACCGGGCGGCGGCGCAAATGCACATGTACGATTATATAGAATCGATCGACGATAAAACCACGAGAGTCGTAGGAGAAATAAAGCAGGAGAGCCGAAAAATCGATTATTCGCAGGTTTTGAAGGATTATCAGCAGTGCCTTGCAATAGATACTGATTTTGTATTCGCCCGCTATAATATGGCCAATGTTTACGCCAAAAGCGAAGAAATCGACAAGGCTATTGCCGCTTATACGGAAGTGATCCGGCAGGATAAAGACATTGCAGAGGCTTACTATAACCGGGGTATATTATATATATACATCGGTAAAAAAGCGCTTGCCAATGCCGATTTGAGCAAGGCGGGAGAGTTAGGGATCGCCGATGCCTACAATATTATCAAGAGGTATTGTAGCCAGGAAGAGGAGTAAAGAGAAAAGAATAATATCTAAAATTGTTTTAGATATTATTCTTCGAACTTATAACGGGGATCAGATAATCTTTTCCAGCTCGTTTAGCGAGTGGTTGATTTCATCGTCCGGAATAGAGTAGTTTTGGAGTTTGCCCGCAAAATATTGCTCGTAGGCGTAAAGATCGATCATGCCGTGTCCCGAAAGGTTGAAAAGGATGGTTTTGGCTTTCCCTTCTTCCTTTGCTTTTTTAGCTTCGTGTATTGCTTGGGCAATCGCATGAGTGGATTCCGGTGCGGGAATAATACCTTCTGTGCGGGCAAATAAGATTCCTGCTTCGAAAGTTTCTAATTGAGGCATGTCCACCGCTTCGACAAGACCGTCTTTTAAAAGCTGGCTGACAATGGCTCCCGCTCCATGATAACGCAGACCGCCTGCATGGATGTTGGCCGGTTCGAAATTGTGTCCCAGTGTGTACATCGGAATTAAAGGAGTAAGTCCTACCGTATCCCCATAATCATACTGGAATTGTCCCCGGGTCAGTTTGGGGCAGGATTGAGGCTCTACGGCAACGACCCGGATATTTTTACCTTCGGTAAGGTTTTTACGCAGGAACGGAAAACTGATCCCGGCAAAGTTCGAGCCACCGCCGAAGCAGCCGATTACGACATCGGCTTCATCCCCGGTTTTTTCCAATTGACGGATCGCTTCTTCGCCGATAATGGTTTGGTGCAGCAATACGTGATTCAGCACGCTCCCGATGGTGTAGTTCGTTTCCGGGTCTTGGGCTGCCATTTCTACCGCTTCCGAAACAGCCATTCCCAGGCTTCCCGATGAATTAGGATGTTCTCTTAATATTTTCCGTCCGGCTTCCGTGAGCGGACTGGGCGAAGGTATTACATCGGCACCCCAAGTGTTCATCATCAGTTTCCGGTAAGGTTTTTGCTCGTAGCTTACTTTTACCATAAACACTTTCAGGTCGATCCCGAAGTAACGGGCGGCAAAACTGAGGGCAGAACCCCATTGTCCCCCTCCGGTTTCTGTGGTCAGCCGCTTAATTCCCTGTTTGTAGTTATAATAAGCTTGTGGGATGGCCGTGTTGGGCTTGTGCGAACCTGCCATGCTGGTACTTTCGTTTTTAAAATAAATCTTAGCAGGAGTGTCGAGTGCTTTTTCAAGCCCATAGGCACGTACAAGCGGAGTGGGTCTCCATATTTTGTATAAATCCTGTACTTCTTCCGGAATTTCAATGTAACGTTCCTGGGAGAATTCCTGTTTTACCAATTCTTCTGCAAAAATCCCCATCAGGTCTTCGGGCTTAGCCGGCTGTTTGGTGACCGGATTCAGGGTTGCCAGCGGTTTGTTTTTCATGTCGGCAACGATGTTATACCATTGAGTAGGCATTTCCTGTTCCGTCAGTGTTATTTTTTTTAATTTTTCCATAAACGGTATTATTTATAGTTTTTGATTTCAACATAGAAAAACGCCTGATATTCGTAATAAACATCAGGCGTTTCATATCTGGTTACATAGACTCGTCGAACCTCATTGTTTATTACGAAGTTTGCCGGTGCCAACGCCAACATTGAGCTATGTAGTTGTATTTAATCATATTTATTTTCTTAAAATCACAGGACAAATATAGAAAGTAATTTTAAAAAATCCTGTTCTTTAGCTATATTTTTCCGATGATGCAAAACCAAGGTATTATTCTTTCGCCGAATTACTTTATTTTCTTTTTTGGCGTTTCGGGATGTTCCGGGTTATGGGGTAGATTATTGATTCGTTCTTCCAGACGTCCTATTTCTTTCCAGGCCACGCTTATTTTTTCATCTTTTTCTTTTAGCATAGCTTTTAAGACTTCGATTTCTTTTGTCTTTTCCAGACATTCCTCGCAAAAACCGTATTCATTCCGATTTACCTGGCGGAGCTGTAGCCCGTCGATGGTGGGGGAACCTATGTTCCGGAGCAGCCAATTGGCATTCAGTTCGGGGAATAGAAAAAGAATCCCGATTAAATGTTTTTCGGGAATATGATCGTGACAATTAAGCCAATTACTTACTTGTTGCCTTGTTTTCAGTCCCAGTTTTATCCTTAATTCCTCCTGAGAAACTTTTTTCTCAAACAAGTAATTTCTAAGCCTTTGATTAATTGACATGTCGTCCATAAGAGGTCGTATTGAATAAATTTCTTTACTTGTAAATATTTTTACGATGTTTTCTTGAAAAAATTATTTACATTTGTCTTAATCTTCGTTTATAAGGTATAATAAAACTGGAAAAATTTCTACTTTTTACTTTAAAAAGTAAGGAGTGGCTTGCTAATTCGTTGATAAATAATGTAGTATATTTATTTGTTAAAATGAGTTGCGGGTTTTCTGCGGAGCTATCGAAAAAACTTATATTATGAAAGGAAAGCGGAAAAACGGGAAGTAAATGAGGCTGCGATCTTATGCGAATGGTTTTCAAATCTTCTTCTCTCTCTCTATTATTTTATATAAAAATCCAATTTCTATAAACTTTTATGATGAGGCTATCGTAAAACCCCTCATGAATGTATAAAACTAAAACAGAGGAAAATGAGAACGAAAGGTTGTTTTAATTGGACTTATATTGCCATTGCAGCGATTGCAATTTCTGTGGCTGCCTGTGGAAATTCGCAGAAGAAAAAAGAGAAAGAGAGAGAGCAGGCTAAACAAACTGCAATACAACCTCAGGATTCTGTGACTATCATTGAATCGGAAACTGTGATTGTGGCTGTAGATAGCATCGCTCCCGATTCTGTTGCCACTAAAAAAGCGACGGTAAATACTCCTAAGAAAACTAAGTGATTTTTTGTAAAGACGGGAAAACTGAAAAGCTAAAGGCGAAAATAGGAAGATTCCTATTCAGCCTTTAGCTTTTTATATTGATTTACAGGATCATTTGAGGCATGAATTCAAAACTGTTGTATTGAGGCCTTAATCGATCGGTATTGTAGAATCTGCCGACATCGACCAGTTTCTTACTGCTGGTGATAATATCGATCGGTGCGTTATCGTACCGTCCGTTGCGTAAGATAACCAAACGTCCGTGCATTCCTTTCAGAATCAGGTCTAATGCCAGATTCCCATAGGCCATCGGCACAATCGAGTCCATGGCATCCGGATCTCCGCATCTTACCATATAGCCTAATTTTTGGGTGATGATGTTTACCGTTTCCCCTTTGTTGAATTGAGGAGACAGGTTTTTCAATTCATTGGATACAAAGTCTCCGATGCCCCCTAATTTCTTGTGTCCGAACATGTCGGTTTCGTGGCTTTGGAACATCATATCTCCACCCCGGTATTGGGCTCCTTCGGAAACAAGGACTACGGAATATTTGCTCGGATTGGTCATACGATCCTGAAACATAAGTTCGGCCAATCGTTCGATGTCGAACTGGTATTCCGGGATTACACAACGGTTGGCTGCTCCGGCGAGAGTGGGAAGCATGGCTGAAAATCCGGCATAGCGGCCGAAAACTTCGAGCACTAACAGGCGTTCGTGTGATCCGGCACAGGTACGCAGTTCGTGGGTCAGTTCGATCGTCCGGGTGATACAGGTGCTGAAACCGATGCAATAATCCGTTCCGGGCACGTCGTTGTCCATGGTTTTGGGAATTGCCACCACTTTCACTCCCTCCTGGCTTAGGCGAACGCCATAACTCAGGGTGTCGTCGCCGCCTATGGGAATTAAGTAGTCGATGCCGATAAAATCCAGGTTTTGTAATACTTCCGGAGTAAGGTCGTTTATTTCTTCCGTATATTTATCTTTTAAATGTTCGGGAACGGCTGCTTTAGGAACGTGAGAAGCTCTGGTACGGGAAGTGTGCAGGAATGTCCCGCCCGTACGGCCGGCCTTATTCACGATCTCTTCGGTCAATTCCAGGAAATTACCGGAATTATCGGCTTTTTTATCGCGGATGATATCGACCAGTCCCCGCCAGCCCCGGCGAATGCCGATTACTTTGTAACCTTCTCTCAGTGCACGGATAGTGACAGCTCTAATGGCGGGATTCAGGCCGGGGACGTCGCCGCCGCCTGTTAAAATCCCAATAACTCCTTTCGGTTTTTGACTCATGGCTATTAGTGTTTTTGTTAGTAAAATCCACACTAAAATTGAGAAAATATATTCTGAAATGCAAAAAAAATCATCTATAAGTGACTATATTTGTCAGAATTTTTCTCGGGCTGTTGAAAATGTTGTGAAATAGAATAGGTTAAGATTCATACAATAAATTTTAATATACATGATGGATTTTGGAGAATTTTGGGCTGGATTAGGGTATAATCGTTATTTCTTGGTATGTGTTGCCATTCTTTTTAGCTGTCATCTGATCTATGTGATTTATCGTAGTGTCGTTGTACTGTCGAAGAGAAATGCGGCTTCCTCTTCCCGGGAACAAGGGGTTTCGGTGATTATTACTTCTAACAATAAAGCGCAATTCCTGAAAAGTAACCTGGAAGCCTTTCTGACGCAAGATTATAATGAATATGAAGTAATTGTGGTAGATGAATGTTCCGAAGATGAAACCCAAGATTTTTTGTCGGAAATGCAACAAAAATATCCGCATCTGCGTACAACACGTATTTTCCCGGATACCAAATTCAGGAACACGAAAAAGATCGCTATTAATATCGGGATATTGGCTGCAAAGTATGACATATTATTGTTTTCAGAAATTACCTGTGTTCCGGAAACTAAAAATTGGGTGAAAACAATGCAGTCGTACTTTGACCAGAATACTGCGGTCGTTCTGGGATTTGCCAATTATAAAGCCGGGAAGGAAAGTAACCGGATATGCCGTTATTTCCGGTTTTTACGTTTTTTGCGTATGATGCTGTTGGTAAAAGGGGGAATGTATGTCATGGGGGACGGATATAACATGGCATACCGTAAGAGCTATTATATGGAGAAGCGGGGCTTCTCGAAAAATTCCCAGATATACCTGGGGTATGATAGCGAAATGGTGAAAGAACTTTCAAAAAAAGGAGAAGTGAAAGTTGTTAAGGATGTAGAGGCGCGGATTGTGATAGAAGATAACCGAAAAAAAGTTTGTCAGGAAGACTGTATGTACTATTATGCGATAAAGAGGACATGGCCGTTCGGAGTACAGTTGAGGGTGAATACTGATTTTATCGTACTTTTTTTACTGTATGCTATTTCTGGTTATCTACTGTTGGCGGGTGTTTTACATAAGTACATTGCGATGTTGATATTATTAACATTTTTAATGGATTTTATAGTAATAAATGTATATCTAAAACATCTGAGTCAAAAGAAATTATTCTTAACTTCGTTCATTGTAAGTATCTTTGGTTTATTTTATAAATGGTACTTTAATTTGTATTCTATATTTACAAGTAAGAAATGGAGATAGCCAATAATTTATCAGAAAAAGCCTTACATGACTATAAGATAGTCAAGAATGCGATTGCCGGGGACGAAAAGGCTTACGGTGAGCTTTTCAAGAGATACAAGGATTCTGTTTATTTCATGATTCTGAAAATGGTAAATAACAGGACGGATGCGGAAGATTTGATGTTTGAAGCATTTGAAAAGGCTTTCACCAGTCTGAATTATTATTCTCCTCAGTTTGCTTTTAGTACGTGGCTATTTAAAATCGCTTCGAATAATACGATCGACTTTATACGTAAGCGCAGGGCGCAAACCGTGTCGCTGGACGTGGACGATATAAATCCGGAAGACAGAGGATATATTAACAGTATTCCTGCCGATGTCCGTACGCCTGACGAAGAAACCATTCGTTTGCAGCGTGCTGATTTCATGCGTGAAAAAGTGGCGATGTTGAAAGGACGTTACAGGCGTTTGATCGAATTGCGTTATTTCGATGAATTTTCTTATGAAGAAATTGCGGATACCCTCGCTATTCCTTTGGGTACGGTGAAGGCTCAATTGTTCCGTGCCCGTGAATTACTCTTGAATATCTTGCAACATACTGAAATTGCCAAAGAGAATGGTAAGAATTAAATTTATTATTTTATGGATATGCTTTTGCGCAGGTGGTGTGAGCGCACAGAGAGTATATGTTGCTGATACAATTACTTTTTCCGGCATTATTATCAATGCGGAAACAGATCAGCCGATGCCTGATGTCACCTGCCGTTTCGGAGGCCGGGGAACGCTTTCCAACAGTGACGGGTTGTTTTCTGTACGGGTGAGGCGGCAAGATACCGTGCGTTTTACTTATGTCGGATTTAAACCTTATGTCGTGGTTGTTCCCGATTCTTTAACGGATAAAGAATATATGCTGGGTATTTTTATGGCACCCGATACGCTGGCGTTGTCGGAGGCTATCATTGTCCGCCGTTTCGGGGAGGACCGTCGTCAAAAACTGATGTATGCCCGGAATAATATGGCGGGAGTAATGAAGCAGGCTTATTCTCCCGTGAAAGAAATGGACGCCGATATGAACCAGCGGATGATGATAAACAATTACGCCCGGAGTGTGGAAATGCGCGGACACGTGGATGTGGGCTTGGCCGTTGGTACACAAAGTATTGCATCTTATAAACAATTACGTTTTCAAAAGAAGATGAAGGAGCAGCAGATTTGGCTGAATCCGGGAGAAATCGACATGTTAAAAAAGATTTATTATATAGAAAAAAGGAAAAACGAAAACAATTAAGGTAAGATAAGTGTATCTTTGTACAGCAATTAAGGTGTATTGCAGATTCAATTAGTATTAACAAAGTTATTATTCTTATGAAGAATCTTTCTATTGTATTGAATGGCGTATTATTGGTCGCTGTCATTGTTTTATTTGTATTGCATTTTTCCGGTCGTAAGGGTTGCGAGCAGGGTGAGGTCGCTCCGATTTTGGCAGAAAACGGTGGCGCAACGAAAATCGTTTATATAAATACCGATTCTTTGATGAGCAGCTATAAGCTGGCTTTAGAATTGAATGAAGTTTTTTTGAAGAAACAGGAAGATAGAAGAACAGAACTGAATGTGAAAGCAAAGTCGTTGGATCAGGAAGCCAATGAATTTCAGCGTAAGCTGCAGAATAACGGATTCCTTTCCGAAGCCAGAGCTATCGAAGCCAGAGACCAGCTTTTGATCAAGCAGCAGAATTTTCAGCGTTTGCAGCAGGAAATGTCGGATAAGATGATGCGTGAACAAAACGATCTGTATAAAAAATTGTTCGATAAAATCACTTCTTTTCTGAAAGTTTATAATCAGGAAAAAGGGTTTAATATCGTGTTGAGTACCACTTATGGCGGGAATGTTTTTTATGCGCAGGATGGTTTCGATATTACCAAAGATGTGGTATCGCGCCTGAATGCAGAGTATGAGAAAGAAAATCAGAAATAATGTTCTGAAAAAATATGAAATAGTGAAAAGGCTGAGCAATCAGCCTTTTTTGTTATTTTTAAATTTTCTCTTTACACAACTTCGGTATGGATCATTTTGAAAGATATTTTCAGCGGAATAAGACAGAATATCCGCTCTCTTTTCCGGATGGCCTGGATATGATCGTCATTGTGCCTGTCTTAGACGACCGGGAGATTTTTCAAACCTTAGAATCGCTTTGCTGTTGCCGGGTAGCGGATGAAAAAGCGGGAGTTTTAGTGGTGGTGAATCATTCGGAGGTTGCGGAGACTGCTTTGAAAGAACGTAATCGTGCGCTGGCATACGAATTGAAACAATGGATCGCCCGGCATCCGGTGTACGGTATCCGGATCGAGGTGATCGAAGCTTTCGATTTGCCTGCCAAGTCGGCGGGAGTGGGATTGGCCCGTAAAATAGCGATGGACGAAGCCGCTCGTTACTTTTACCGACAAGGGCGTACGGACTGCCCTATTGCTTCTCTGGATGCCGATACGTTGGTTGTGCCTGAATATCTGACGGGAATTATCCGAAAATTCCGGGATAGCCGGGTGGCAGGGCTCACTTTGGCTTACGCTCACCGATATAAGGAAGACGGATACCCGGAAATTCTGCGGCAGGCGATAGTCCGGTATGAACTGTATTTACGCTATTACCAACAAGCTTTGGTATTTTGCGGGCATCCTTATGCGTTTACCTGCATCGGTTCGGCTTTTGCCGTGCGTGCTGCCGATTATGTGTTACAGGGAGGCATGAATAAACGGCAGGCCGGAGAAGATTTCTATTTCATTCAGAAACTGATTTCCACCGGGCGGTTTGCCCATTTGCCGGAGGTGTGTGTGTATCCTTCGCCCCGGTTTTCAGAACGCACTCCTTTTGGTACGGGGCGGGCTGTCCGTGCGATAGCGGATAATGGCGGTAGATATCCGGTTTATCATTTCGAGGCTTTTCGGGCTTTGAAATTCTTTTTTGATGGGATTGCCCTTTTGTATAAAAAGGATAACGACCGGATTCATGCATATTTCAGAAAACAAGCTGTGGGGGTACGTGCTTTTCTTTCCGATACGGATATGGAAGGGTGTTTAGCCGAGATTAATGCAAACTGTGCTTCCGAAAAACAGTTTGTAAAACGTTTCTTTGATAATTTCAATGCGTTCCGGGTGTTGAAGTACCTAAATTTCGTTCATCCGGATTATTATCCGGAAATGGAGATCATGGAAGCAGTGCAGGCTTTGGCGTCGGAAATAGGGTTGTCCTGCTCCGGGACGCCTGCCGGATATCTTGAGGAACTAAGGAAAAGATAAGGAGAACGGATAGCAAAGATTTTTTGAATGTTACCTGTTTTGAGAAGTTCTAAAGATTTGAAATTCCCCGTTGAAAATGTATCTTTGTCAGAAATCATAATATAAGATATGGATTTTGAATATAAACTGGTTATTGCAGCAGACCCGGAAGAAGTGTTCGCTGCTTTGACAAATCCTTTTCAAATAGAGATATGGAGTGGGTATCCTGCGGATATGAAAGCAGAGGTCGGATATGTATTTTCCTTGTGGGAAGGGGATATCACCGGGGTAAACCTGGAGGTCGTACCGAACCGCCGTTTGGTGCAGGAGTGGTTTTTCGGAGAACGGGATGAGCAGTCGCTGGTGGAGATTAAACTGAAAAAGGAGAATGGGAAAACGGTGTTGGATTTGAAGCATACCCATATTCCCGCCGAGGTTTATGAAGAGATCACCGAGGGGTGGCGTGAATATTATTTAGGTTCAATGAAGGAAATGCTGGAAATTTATTAATCCGGGCAAGGAATATATTTCCTGTAAACAGATAGGAGCAAGCGATATGGAAAAGCGGAAAGTGACAGTGGTGGCTTTGGGAGCGGGTAATCGGATGAGTGCGTATGCAGAATATGCCTTGCTGCATCCTGAAGAAATGAGTATTGTTGCTGTGGTCGAGCCTAACCGGGTGAGAAGGGAACACCTGGCTAATCGTTGCGGGGTGCCGGCTGAATATTGTTTTGCGGAATGGGAGGAATTTTTGAGCCGGGAAAAGACGGCGGATGCTATTTTTATATGTACTCCCGATCATTTGCATTATCACCCGACCATGCTGGCGCTTGAAAAAGGGTATGATGTTTTGCTTGAAAAACCGATAGCCCAGTCTTTTCAGGAGTGTAAGGACATTGTGCTGAGCGCAAGGGAAAAAAGAAGGATCGTAGGAGTTTGTCATGTGTTGCGTTATCATCCTTATTTCATGAAACTCCGGGAAATCGTAGCCGGAGGTTCTTTGGGAGAATTGATCAGTGTGAACCATGTGGAAGCGGTAGGAATAGAGAGGATGACACACTCTTTTGTGAGAGGGTTGTGGCGAAAGGAAAGTGAAACCAATCCTATGATCTTATCGAAAGCCTGTCATGATTTGGATTTATTGGTATGGCTTACCGGCAAGCAATGTCTCGATGTGAGTTCGTACGGTGGCCTGAAATGGTTTAAAGCGAACAATGCTCCTGCCGGAAGTACATTAAGGTGCACGGACGGATGTGCCGTAGAGCGGGATTGTCCTTATTCGGCCCTCGACCTTTATTTTCGCCGGAAACGCTGGCTGAGGCACTTCGATATGCCTGAACAGGCGGATGCGGACGAGGTTATTATGCATGAATTACGTACCGGGCCTTACGGACGCTGTGTGTATCATTGTGATAATGACGTGGTCGATCATCAGGTGGTTTCTATGCTAATGGAAGATGAGGTGACGGTTAATTTTTCCATGGATGCTTTCACAAAAGAATCTGCCCGGAAAACTCATTGTATGTTTAGCCGGGGAGAGGTATTTGGAGATGAACATACATTGACGGTGAGACATTTTCAGGCAAACCGGCCGGATGAGGTTTTTGACTTCTCGTTCAGCGCGGGAGAATGTAATTTTCACGGAGGGGCGGATTTGAATATCGTACACGATTTTATTCAGGCTGTCCGGCAGGGAAGCGGGGCAAAACTGCTTACCAATATCGAATCGTCGCTGGAAAGCCATCGGATTGCTTTTGAAATCGAGCAGGAGCGTTTGAAAATTTTGAATAAATACTAAAATCATCTTTTATGAAAATCTCTGTATTTGTATTGTTTTTCATTTGTTCTATATGGGGATACGAAAACGTTTTCGCTGATTCTTATCGTCTTGTTTCTCCGGATCGGCGGGTAGTATGGGGAATTTCTATCGATGAAGGAAAGTTGAAATACACAATAGCATGTGATGAGAATAATATTATAACTGCTTCACAAATAAAATGGAGGGTAGGTAAAGATACGCTGGGGGATCGTTGTGCAGAAATACGGGAAGTCAGAACTTTTAAAAAAAAGCTGGCGTATGAAACACGGGGAAGCCATTCTTATGCGAAGAGTGTTTACAACTGTGCGGTTTATCGAGTGGAAGCTATAAACGGACAACCGTTTTATGTGGAAGTTTGGGTTACGGAAACCGGGGTAGCATTTCGGTATCTGGCCGAAAGCGGACAGAAGGTGGAAGTTGATGATTTCACGACGTTTGTTTTACCTGTGGGAAAAGTTTTATGGGCACAGAATTCAGTGGGATTTTATGAAGGGGCTTACCGGAAATATATATCGGGAGATTTGAAGCCCGGACAGTTAGCCGGTCCGCCTGTAACCGTGAAATACGACACCGGTCTGTATGCTTTAATTTCGGAAGGCCGTTTATGCGATTTTGCAGGTATGGCTTTACAGGTGACCGATCCGAAAACTTTTAAAGTCAGATTGGATGGATTGGCTTCGGGGGAAGGCGAGATTATAACACCTTGGAGGGTTGTTATGGTGGGAGATTTGAATTCTCTGGTAAACAACGATATAATTACCGATGTATCGGCTCCGGAAGCAAAAGTGTTCCGGCATAATAAAGATTGGATCGTTCCGGGAAAATCTGTATGGAGTTGGTTGGCTAATTATCCTGTGACTATTGAGAACATGAAATTATTTTCCGACTGGGGAGCAGAATTAGGGGTGGATTACAATTTGATCGATGAAGGGTGGAGCCATTGGGGAAGTACAGAGGAGGAAAGCTGGGAAAAATTGAGAGAAGTGGTAGATTATGCTAAGAAAAAAGGCGTAAAAACTTTTATCTGGAAAGCTTATCCCGACCGGAAAGGGATTACAGGAATACAAACTCCTGAACGGTATCGGCATTTTTTTGAAAAATGCCGTGATGCGGGGGTTGCCGGAGTGAAAATCGATTTTTTTGACCGGGAAACCCAGGAAATTATCCGTTATCAGACCCAGGTGATAGAAGAAGCGGCCCGTTACCGGCTTATGGTGAATTTTCACGGTTGCGGCAAGCCGACGGGCCTTTCCCATACTTATCCGAATGAAGTCACCCGCGAAGGAATTTTGGGACTTGAATACGGTTCTGCCTGGCAGGATCAGAATACCGTAACTCCTTTTACTCGGTTTGTTGTGGGGCACGGGGATTACACTCCTTTTACCTTTATGAAAGGTATGATGGGAGAAACGACGCAGGCTCATCAAATAGCAACCTTGGTTGTGATGAACTCGCCTTTCTTGTGTTATGGCGGAAATCCTAAAGATTATCTGGAGCATCCTGCTAAAAAATTCTTTTTGTCAATCCCCACGGTTTGGGATGAAAGTGTGGTATTGGACGTTTCGGAAGTCGGAGAGGTTGTCGCCATTGCCCGGCGTAGTGGAAAAGATTGGTTCCTGGGGGTGATTTCAGAGCATGCCCAAAGCATAGAGCTACCTTTGGATTTTCTTGGAAAAGGAAACTATGCTTTTTCCTGTGTTGCCGATGTACAGGGCGAACAGCACCGGGTTGAACAAAGAAACGGGGTTGTTACCAAAGGAAATAAAATCAAAATAGATTTAAACAAAGCAGGAGGGTTTACAGCACATTTTGCCCGGTAGAATTTACCGGGCAAAGAGCAAGGGCGTTAGATGACTTTGATCGTTTCACCTAACGCTTCTATCGTTTCTCCCGGAAGGATTTTTGCCCGTTTCCGGGTTTCGATTTCACCGTTCCGGAGAACTTCTCCATTTTCTACCAAAGTTTTAGCCATACCTCCATTTTCTGCAACCTGTGTGGCTTTGAGCAGTTTAATAAGCTCGATGTATTCGTCTGTAATCTTAAATTCTATCATTGCCTGAACTAATCTGTAAGTGTGACGTATATTCTTTGACCGACAAAGATAAGGTACTCCTGCCGGATTCTTGTTTTTTTATCTTTTATTTTTTGTTTCGGGAGTAAAGTTGGGACTGCATACCGTAAAGTAGAAACAAGCCGGAGGGAAAGTGCTTATTTTTGCCATTTTAAAAAATTTTGCGGTTGTTTACATTTTGTAAGACAATGCTTATTATGAACTAAAAACGATTTTATGAAGAAATTTTTCTTATCCTTGTTGGTGAGCGGAATGATTTTACCGGTATTCGCCGAAGGGTATCAGGTGAATGTCTTGAGTACAAAACAAACAGGAATGGGACATGTAGGGACGGGAATGAAGCTGGGGGCAGAGAGTATGCATTTCAATCCGGCAGGATTGGTTTTTATGGCTAATGCTTTTGATTTTTCGGCCGGAGTATCGGCCGTTATGGCTAATGCCAAATATACGAAGGGGGATTATTCCGAGAAAACCGACAATCCGCTGAGTTCTCCGGTCTATGTGTATGCCGGTTTCCGTATCTATGATAATTTTGCAGCAGGTATAGCCTTTACTACTCCTTACGGCAGCTCATTAAAGTGGCCGAAAGATTGGAAAGGAGCTAATTTGATTCAGGATATTTCTTTGAGGTCTTATGTGATACAGCCTACTTTTTCCTATAAAATTTGCGACCGTTTGAGTATCGGGGCGGGCTTAGACCTGGCTATCGGTAAAGTGGAGTTATCGCGCGCCTTATTCAGTCCGGCGGAATTTCAGTTGCTGGGGACGGGGCTTGAGATGAATCCCAATATTCCGGAAGCGGTGAAAGGACCGATCGTGAATACGATCCGGGAGATAGACGGGGCTGTCCCGGTGGCTGCGACGTTGAACGGAAAGGCGAAAATAAGGGCCGGTTTTAATGTGGGGATTATGTTCGACGCTTCGGAAAAAGTAACATTGGGCTTGTCTTACCGTTCCCGGATTAAAATGAAAGTAAAATCCGGCGAGGCCGAATTAAATTATGCCAGTTGGAAAATAGAGCAGTTGTTTGCACAATTGTCTCAACTGAGTCCCGATATCGCAGTTCCTCCTTTGAATGAAGGGACTTTTAAGGCCGAATTGCCCTTGCCTTCCAATACGACTTTGGGGGTGAGCTATCGTCCTTCCAAACGTTGGGAGGTGGCTCTCGATTTGCAGTATGTGGGATGGCAGGCTTACGATTCATTGAATGTACAGTTTACCCAGAATGTACTGAACGGTTATTCCATCAAGGCTGAAAAGAATTATAAAAATACAATCATAGCCCGGGTAGGGGGACGTTTCAGCGCAACCGAACGTTTAGACGTGCGTGCCGGGATTTATTTCGACCAAAGTCCTATCCGTTCCGATAATTATAATCCGGAAACTCCGGGAATGAATAAGATGGGATTTTCAGGCGGCTTGACTTTCGAGCCGGTGGAAAATTTCCAGATCGATTTCGCATTCCTTTATATTCAGGGATTTTGCCGGAACGGTTCTTATAATTTTACGAATGTCGTGACGAAACAGACCGAAGTGTTTAGCGGCAGGTACCATTCGAATGCTTACACGGCTTCGCTGGGGCTGGCTTATAAGTTCTGATATAAAATATCTTATAGACCGGGAGGGGACAATATGATTGTTCCCTCTTTTATTTTAGGATTAAAATTTATTTTATTTAGAAAATATTACCTTTGGAAAAATCAAAACTTTCTTGGGTATGAAAATAGGTGAATTACTTTTCTGCTTGATGCTGCTGGTCAATATCTTATCGTGCCAGCAAAGCCCTGCTCCCAGCGGATTAAGAATCTGGTACAGTGCGCCCGCGCAAAAATGGGAAGAGAGCCTTCCTTTGGGAAACGGACGCTTGGGGGCGATGCCCGACGGAGGTGTATTTAAAGAGAAAATAACCTTGAACGATATCTCGATGTGGTCGGGAGGGGTGGAAGACGCACGCAATCGTGAAGCTTTAAAGTATTTACCTAAAATTCGGGAATTGCTGGCTGAAGGAAAGAACGAAGAAGCACAGGAGATGATGTACAGGCATTTCACCTGCGGCGGGGTGGGATCGGCAGAAGGGAACGGAGCAAATGCTCCTTACGGTTGCTTTCAGGTGTTGGGAAATTTGAATATAGATTATTTTTTCAGGGATACCGACAGCCTGGAATATACCGATTACGAAAGAGGATTGTCGTTGAACGATGCTGTGGCATGGACAAATTTCAAATTGGGGAAAACCCGGTATAAAAGAGAATATTTTGTTTCGCAGGCTAATGATTTGGTCGTGGTTAAACTGACCGCCGACCGCGATGGAAAATTGAATTTTGATGTCGGGCTGGATCGCCCGGAACGATTTTCGTGCTACTCCAATGACAATGTGGTGCATATGGAAGGACAGCTTGAAAATGGATTCAATGGAAAGGGAACCCGTTATATAGCGCAATTAAAGGTGTTGCTTGAAAAAGACAAAGGGTCTTTATTTGCAGACTCGGCTGTGATCCATGTAAACGGTGCGACTACGGCTTATATTTTGGTGTCGGCGGGAACGGATTTTCAGAATCCCGATTATGTGCAAACTGTGACGGCTTTGTTGAAGGAGGCCGAAACGAAGTCTTATAAGGAATTGAAACAGGCGCATACCGATAAATATAAAGAGAAATTCGACCGGGTGGAGTTGAATTTGGGACAGGCAAGGGAGGACTTGCCGACCGATAAACGGCTTGCCGGTTTCCAGGATCAGGATGAACCGGCTTTAGCTGCCCTTTATTTTCAATATGGGCGTTATTTAATGATTTCGGGGACCCGCGAAAATTCTTTGCCTTTGAATTTGCAGGGATTGTGGGCGAATACCGTACAGACTCCCTGGAACGGTGATTATCATTTGAATATTAATTTGCAGATGAATTATTGGCCGGCGGAGGTGGCGAATCTGGCAGAGCTGCATTTGCCTTTGATCGAGCTGACCAAAGGATTGGTGCCGTCCGGCGAGGTGACCGCCCAAACCTTTTACGGAGCGGATGGCTGGGTGGCTCATATGATGACCAATCCTTGGCAATTTACGGCTCCCGGAGAAAAGGCTTCGTGGGGGGCGACGAATACGGGGGGAGCCTGGCTGTGCCGCCATTTATGGGAACATTATGTGTTTTGTCCGGATAAGGCTTATTTGAAAGAGGTCTATCCTGTGATGAAGGATGCCGCCCGTTTCTTTTTGTCGTCTATGGTCATCGAGCCTAAGAACGGCTGGCTGGTGACTTCTCCTTCTTCTTCTCCGGAAAACGGTTTTTATATGCCGGGCAGTGACCGTCCGGTGTATATTTGCATGGGACCGACTATGGATATTGAAATTGTGAGGGAATTGTTTACCAATACCATGCAGGCCGCTCAAATTTTAGGAACCGATGAGAAGCTGGCGGGACAATTGCAGGAAGCGATACAGAAATTACCTCCTTTCCAGATTAGCCCCAAAGGCGGATATTTGCAGGAATGGCTGGAAGATTACCGGGAAACGGATGTGCATCACCGGCATGTTTCGCATTTGTTCGGACTTTATCCGGCTAACCAGATTTCTATGGATACTCCGGAACTGGCGGAAGCTGCCCGTAAAACGCTGGAACGGCGGGGTGACGAGGCTACCGGATGGTCGAAAGCCTGGAAAATTAATTTTTGGGCGCGGTTGCATGATGGTAACCGGGCGTATCGTTTACTGAAAGGGCTTTTAAAGCCTGTAATGGTGAACGGTGAAATTGTTTACAAAGGAGGCGGCACTTATCCCAATCTGTTCTGTGCACATCCTCCTTTTCAGATCGATGGGAATTTCGGCGGTTGTGCCGGGATTGCAGAGATGTTGCTGCAAAGCCAGCAGGGATATATCGAGTTGTTGCCTGCTATTCCGGATGGCTGGACAGAAGGCCGTTTTAAAGGATTACGGGCACGGGGAGGCGTGATTGTGGATGCGGAATGGAAAAATCAGAAGTTAGCGAAAGCGAACTTCCGGGCGGAAGCCGATGTAAAATTAAAGGTAAAAATTCCTGATTACATTATGTCGATAAGAAGCAGCCGGGAACAGTTTGACGTTTCATCCCGATATATAGAATGTTCTTTGAAAAAGGGAGAATCCCTGGGGGTAGAGTTTAAACCTGTGTCAAATTATGTAAAATAGTAACCGGATGGTGCCGGATTTTCGTAATACAGTCAGACTTTAGAACAATTAAATGATAAATTTATGGAATACAGAAAATTAGTTCGTACGGATTTAAGACTGTCGGTCGTTACTTTTGGCTCCTGGGCGGCAGGAGGATGGATGTGGGGAAAAGCGGATCACAAAGCAGCGGTGGAAGCGATAAAGGCTTCTTATGAGTTGGGGGTGACTTCCATAGACACTGCGCCGATATATGGGCAGGGAGAGAGCGAAAGGGTAGTAGGAGAGGCGATAAAAGGTATTCCGCGTGATAAGGTGCAGATACTCACTAAATACGGTATGCGTTGGGATTTGGCAAAAGGAGAGTTTGCTTTTAAAAGTAAAAACAATCAGGGAAAAGATATAGATATCTATAAATATGCCGGAAAAGAAAGCGTTATCAAAGAGTGCGAAAACAGTTTGCGCCGCTTGGGAACGGATTATATAGACCTTTATCAAATTCATTGGCCAGATAGTACCACTCCTTTGAGTGAGACTTTCGAGGCGGTGGAACGGCTGATCGAACAAGGCAAAGTGCGGTATGCGGGAGTTTGTAATTATGATGCCGCTTTGATGGAGGATGCCGGGAAAGTGATCGATCTGGTTTCCGACCAGATTCCGTATAGCATGGTAAACCGGGGAACCGACCGGGAAACCATTCCTTATTGTATGCGGAATGAAAAGGCGGTGATTGTTTACAGCCCTCTGGAACGGGGATTATTGACCGGAAAAATGAAACCGGGATATGCTTTTGCAGAAGGCGACCACCGGAAAAACAATCCGTTTTTTACGGACGATAGCATCGAGCGTACAAATGCGTTTTTGGATAAATTGAAACCATTAGCCGATGAAAAGGGAGTTACCCTTGCCCAGTTGGTGATTCGTTGGACGGTGAATCATCCGGGAGTGACAGTGGCTTTGGTGGGGGCGAGAAACCCCGCTCAGGCCATACAGAATGCCAAAGCCGCAGATGTGGTGCTGAGTGCCGATGAAATGGAATTTATCAATCAGCAGATCGAGTTAATGTTAAAATAGTAAATCGAGTTTACCGGTGGTACGTAGAATGTACCACCGTTCTTTTTATGGAAAATAAATATTCTTACGTATTGTTCGATCTGGACGGAACTGTGACCGATCCGGAGGAGGGAATTACGAAATCGGTGCAGTATGCTTTGCAGCATTTCAGTATCGAGGTACAGGAAAGGCGGGAATTGTATAAATTTATCGGGCCTCCGCTGAAGGATTCGTTTATGGAGTTTTATGGATTTACCGAGCAGCAGGCAGGAGAGGCTCTTTTAAAGTACCGGGAGCGTTTCGAGGTGACAGGCTGGCGGGAAAATGTGGTTTACGACGGAATGGAAAAATTGCTCCGCCACTTGCGTCGCCGGGGGAAGCGAATCATGCTCGCCACGTCGAAACCTGAAGTTTTTGCCGAGCAGATATTGGTGTATTTTGGATTACGGGATTATTTTGATTTTGTCGGGGGAGCTTCTTTAGACGGTAGGCGTAACTATAAAGCGGATGTCATCCGTTATGTGTTGGATGCCAATGGGATTTCCAGTCGGGAAAAGGCAGTAATGGTGGGAGACCGTAAGTTTGATATTTTAGGAGCGAAGGAATTTGGATTGGAGACGGTCGGCGTGCTTTATGGATATGGTGACCGGGAGGAATTGACAACGGCAGGAGCAGATCATTTGGTGGGATCGGTAGCCGAATTGGAGGCTTTACTCTGTTCATGATTTTATGACGGGGAAACCTGTTTTTACTGGATTAGAGGAAATTGTAATGTATTGGAAAACGGGAAAAGGGTGTGCCTGAAAAATAGCTCCTATACCTTTGGGTATATCCGGTAAATAACTATTTTTGTCATAACGGATAAATTCCAATGATTTAGAGAATGAGATATAATCGCCGAAGATAGCTACTTTCCATGCCTTTTTATTATTTCGACAGTTGAAGGCATATTTTTCTCTTCGTTTCAGAAGAGATAATTTTTCATGTTTCATATTTATAAATCGTTCCCTGCTTGAAATACAGGTTAAGATTTGTTTTATTTCCGGTAGTATATGGATTTCAATTATAAACAAATTTGGATTATTGCATATCCTGTTTTGATCAGCCTGCTTATGGAGCATTTGATCAATATTACGGATACTGCTTTTTTAGGTCATGTCGGTGAAGTGGAACTGGGAGCTTCGGCTTTGGCCGGAGTGCTTTATATGGCTATTTATATGCTCGGCTTCGGGTTTAGCATCGGCGTACAGATCTTAATAGCACGCAGGAATGGGGAAGGACGTTATCGAGAAATCGGAAACTTGTTTACACAAGGGGCATGTTTTCTTCTTTTATTAGCCACTGTTCTGTTTTTTGCCTGTGAGTATTTCGTTTCCGTAGTTTTAAGGCATTGGGTGTCTTCCGGACAGGTATATGAAGCGATAGCGGATTATCTGGAATGGAGAAGATACGGCTTTTTCTTTTCGTTTCTCGCTATCCTGTTCCGGGCTTTTTATATCGGCATCACCGAAACGCGTACGCTGACGTTGAATTCGATGGTCATGGTCCTGAGTAACATCGTGTTTAACTATGTGCTGATATTCGGTAAATGGGGATTTCCGGCTTTAGGTATTGGCGGGGCGGCAATCGGTTCTTCGTTGGCAGAATTGGTCTCTTTGTTATTTTATGCCGTATATACCTGGACAAAGGTGGATTTGAATAAATATGGCCTGTTTCGCCGCATGAAATTCAGTTTCTCGGAGTTTAAGCGGATTTGGAATATTTCTTCCTGGACGATGCTGCAATCCGTGTTGTTCCCGTCTCAATGGTTCTTATTTTTTATTGCAATCGAGCATTTGGGAGAACGGTCTTTAGCGATCGCCAATATCATGAGAAGCATAAACACTTGCTTTTTTATGGTCGTTTTTGCTTTTGCCGATACAATAAGTTCGGTCGTCAGTAATTTATTGGGGAACGGAAAGGGGAAAAGCGAGGTTTGGGAAGCCTGTAAAAAAGCGATCAGGCTGGCCTATTGGATCGGAATCCCGTTTTTGTTGCTGGCAGGCCTGTTTCCTTCGGTTTTATTGCAAATTTATACAAACAATGAAGAATTGATCCGGGAAGCCTTACCGACTACTTATATCATGCTGCTGGGCTATTTCCTGTCCGCTCCGGGATTGGTGCTGTTTAATGCGGTTTCAGGTACGGGAAATACAAATCAATCCATGAAAATCATGGCTATAACGATGGTGGTTTACATCCTTTATGTGATTGTTTTAGTCATGTATATGAAAGTGAATGTCACCGTGGCATGGACCAGTGAATATGTTTATGGGGGAATGTTGTTACTGCTTTCGTTCCTATATTTAAAAAGGTATCATTGGAGTGCACGTAGTTAAGGCGGTATATCTGCATGTTTTAAGATGTTGATAGGTAGTGATATATATTCATGTTGTATTTTTACCGTTTATATAAAACGATTTATAATTAAAATTAGAAATATCATCGTTTCGGATGATTGGCGATCTGATCGATAAAAGCTATTTCTTTATTTGAATTTCAGGTAAACGAATTGTTGGAGGAAAAACGATTTGTTGATCGTTTTAGCGATTGACAAATACAACGCATGGTTTGTCGATGATGAAATTCTTGTGTGGCCCCCAAAAAGAGATCACTGTTTTTCTTTTTCTGTATTCGGGGTATAAGATATTCTGTTTGGGGAAATTACTATAAGAAATCTTCTTTATCAGGTCTTTAGTAAGAAAAAAATCCCTGAATGTCTTTCAGGGATTTTTTATTGTGGTGCCACCAGAAAGAGAATCTTAATCGTATATCTACTGATAGTCAATCTTTTATGTTTTCTTAAATTTGGAATCCCACACGATTTAGCACACGATTATTTTTCATCGTTCTGCTCGCTATTAGCATGATTTCTTTTACAAAGTTACAAAAGAATATTAAATCAATCCATCATTTGCCTAAAACTTAAAGCAATAAATCTTTTTTATTTCTCTTATGCAGCAAAAATAGTGCATTATGGAAACAAAATGAAGTATTAGATTGAATTGAGGGCATTCCCGTTTTATCGGCAAGACGAAAATATGTTGTTTTTGTTTTGTCGACAAAACAAAAATGAGAAAACACCCTTTTTTGTTACCGCCGCAACTGTTACGACGATAACAGAAAGAAATACGCCTATAACATCTTATTTTTCAACTGTTTACCTAATATTGTTAGACGATATTTTTGTAAACGGCTATTCGGTTTATCAGGCTTTGTCATTTCTATGATGCCTTGCTCTAATGCAGGTTTTAAATATTTTGCTCGAAAATTCTCTCTATCTGATAAATTCAGTTTCTCTTGTATTTCCAAACGATTCATTTCCTTGTCCAATACATTAATAAGGGTTTTAACTTGCTGGGTAACTTGCTGGGTAACTTGCTGGGTAACTTGCTGGGTAACTTGCTGGGTAACTTGCTGGG
>OGOU01000162.1_pt1 | contig 67624 bp, 60 predicted proteins | sample 1552721 | NCBI WGS metagenome assembly OGOU01 (sample SAMEA2580176, study PRJEB22360) | human gut metagenome | biome: human gut; feature: human-associated habitat; material: faeces | place: Denmark | collected 2008/2010
GAATAATTTTCTATTAGAAAATATTTAAAAATTAATTGAAATACAAAGAATGAAACATGTTATTATCGGAGGAGTTGCCGGAGGTGCGACTGCGGCGGCAAGAATAAGGAGAATAGATGAATTTGCCGAGATCATAATGCTTGAGAAAGGGAATTATATTTCGTATGCTAATTGCGGTTTGCCTTATTATATCGGTGGGACAATCGAGGAACGGGAAAGACTGTTCGTGCAAACTCCGGATTCGTTCGGCAGGCGTTTTAAGGTAGATGTCAGGGTGAGAAATGAAGTTGTGGCTATCGATACTGTAAAAAAAAGTGTGAAAATCCGCCGGACAGATGGTTCCGATTATATTGAAAGTTATGATAAGCTGTTACTTGCCCCCGGTGCTTTTGCCGTGAAGCCTCCATTAGAGGGTATCGGTTCTGAGGGGATTTTTACTCTTCGGAACGTGGAGGATACGGATAAAATTAAGAATTACCTATCGTCGCATGCGGTAAATCATGTCGTGGTGGTCGGAGCCGGTTTTATCGGTTTGGAAATGGCAGAAAACCTGTATCATGCAGGAGCGGAAGTTGCGATTGTCGAGATGGGAAATCAAGTGATGGCTCCGGTCGATTTTTCAATTGCTTCCCATGTTCATCAGCATTTATTGCAAAAGGGAGTTCGTCTTTATTTGGAACAGAGTGTTGAAAGATTTGAAAAAAAAGCGAATGGCAGGATCGATGTATTTTTTAAATCGGGCGAAAATATAGAAACCGATATCGTGATTCTCTCTATCGGTGTCCGGCCCGAAGCGACATTGGCCAGGGAGGCCGGTTTAAAAATAGGTGAAACGGGAGGAATTTGGGTAAACGAGTATTTGGAAACTTCGGCAAAGGATGTTTATGCTGTGGGAGATGCTATCGAGTTTCCACATCCGGTCACAGGAAAGCCCTGGTTGAATTATCTGGCTAATCCAGCTAACCGCCAGGGGCGAATTGTGGCAGATAATATGGTTTCGGGTAATGTCGTTCCATACGAAGGAGCTATAGGGACTTCGATAGCAAAAGTCTTCGATATGGTCGTAGCCTCTACCGGGCTGGCAGCTAAAAAGTTGAAGCAAATGGGAATCGATTATAAAAGTTCGACGACCCATTCGCTTTCTCATGCAGGATATTATCCCGGCGCTTTACCATTGACTTTGAAATTGACATTCTCTCCCGTTACGGGTGAATTATACGGAGCGCAAGGCGTGGGGTACGACGGAGTAGATAAGCGGATCGACCAGATAGCACTTTTAATTAAAAAACGTGGTACGGTTTACGATCTATTAAAATTAGAACATGCTTATGCTCCGCCTTTTTCGTCGGCAAAAGATCCGGTTGCGATTGCGGGATACGTTGCTAATAATATTATTAACGGAACAATGCCTGTAATAACCTGGCGGGAAGTGCTTTCAGACAGTCCTGACGATGTTTTTTTGTTGGATGTCCGTACTCGTGAAGAATATGCTTTCGGGGCGATAAACGGAGCTGTCAATATACCTTTAGATGAATTACGGGACAGGCTTCCGGAGATTCCTGCCGGTAAAAAGATCGTGGTGTATTGTGCAGTCGGTTTGCGGGGTTACCTTGCCTTGAAGATACTTACCGCCAGAGGCTATGAACAGGTGAAAAATCTTTCGGGTGGTTATAGGACATTTGCAACGTCTGTAGCTCCGGTAGCTCCTGTTACTTCAACGGCAACAGGAATGAACGATACCCAACGGTTGAAAAATGAAAATGAGGTAAAAGTTTTAAAAATAGATGCTTGCGGATTGCAGTGCCCGGGGCCGGTTATGAAAATAAAACAGGCGATGGATGTTATTGCAGAGGGGGAACGGATTGAAATTACTGCCACGGATGCCGGATTTTCACGCGATGCACAGGCATGGTGTAATACTACGGGGCATTTACTGATTTCAAATGTGGAAGAAAAAGGGTGTTACACCGTAGTTATTGAAAAAGGAGCACCTAAAGCCTGTTCTGCTGTGGTGTCGGATAGTGGAAAAGGGAAAACTCTGATCCTGTTCAGTGATGACCTTGACAAAGTGTTGGCCACTTTGGTACTTGCCCATGGAGCAGCGGCCACGGGGCAAAAAGTTTCGATTTTCTTCACATTCTGGGGCTTGAATGTACTAAAGAAAGTCAGGAAGCCCAAAGTAAAGAAAGATATTTTCGGAAAAATGTTTGGGATGATGTTACCTTCCCATTCATTGAAATTGCACTTATCTAAAATGAGTATGTTCGGTGTTGGGGATAAAATAATGCGCCGTATTATGAAGGCTAAAGGAATCGATTCGCTCGAAATGCTTCGCGATCAGGCTTTAGCAAATGGAGTAGAGTTTATCGCTTGCCAGATGTCTATGGATGTTATGGGGATCAAGCGTGAGGAGCTGTTGGACGAAGTTACTGTCGGTGGTGTAGCTACTTATATGGAGCGTGCCGAGGCAGCCAATGTAAATTTGTTTATTTAAGGAGAAAGGTAAACGAAAGGAGTTCGTTTTGTTTGTTTGCTTTAAAAACAAACAAAGGAGGATACTTTTGAGTAAAATAATAGTAATGTTTAAAATAATAGGAATATGGTGAAATGTTTTTTCAAAAGATATGGGCTTACCTTGTCGGGGGTGATGATCGGGGCTTTGGGCGGTTTTCTTTATTGGTATTATATCGGATGTGTAAGCGGGACTTGTCCCATCACTTCTTCTCCTGTGAACAGTACCCTGTGGGGGATGTTGCTGGGCGGATTGTTGTTCAATATGTTTCAAAAAGAGAACCCGAAGAAAAGACAATGTGAGAGGCCGGAAAAGTAAGGTATCCCTGAAATGATTTTTTAGGCTATCCGCGTTGGAATGAGATAAAATAAGTATTAACCATGAAAATAATTGTGTTATGAGAATAATTGAATTGACAAAACAAGATTTTTTAACTAAAATTGCAAACTATGAAACAAGTCCTGAGGAATGGAAGTTTCTTGGCGATAAGCCTGCGTTGATCGATTTCTATGCTTCGTGGTGCGGACCTTGTAAAATGGTCGCTCCCATTCTTGAAGAATTGGCAGAAGAATATGGGGATCGTGTCGATATCTATAAGGTGGATACGGAAAAGGAGCAGGAGTTGGCAGCTGTATTTGGAATCCGTTCGATACCGTCGTTATTGTTCATTCCGGTGGAAGGAGATCCTCAAATGGCAACCGGAGCTATGGCAAAAGCCGATTTTAAAAAGGCGATAGAGGATGTTCTGCTTGCCGAATAAGAAATGCTGATGCGGTAAGAATCGGAAATATTTAATGTATAGGTTGTTCAGAAGAAAAAACAGAATGGAAAATTTGTGCAGAATTCGTAATATTCAACGTGCCGTGGCGGGGTTTGAATCACAGTTTGAAAAGCGGTACGGTATTTGCCTGAATGAAGGTATGGCTTTATGTTCATTGCATCAGGCCGGCAGCCTTTCTTCCGGTGAGATTGGAGAATTGTTGGGACTTACGTCGTCCAATACTTCCAAAGTGATCAGGTCTATTGAAAATAAAGGATTGATCGAGCGGATTCTGGGGATGAAAGACAAACGGCAGATGTATTTTTCATTGACTCCGCGTGGGAAAGAGCTTATTTCATCGGTGAAATGCAATGAGATAGAGTTTTCTCCTCTTTTGGCTAATCTATTGGAAAGTATGCCGGATTCCTATTAGAAATCCGGTAATTTTTACCGGAAATGTGAAAAATAGATGGTAAAAATGAAAGTATTTGTGTTTTACTTTTGGGCGGGGAGAATGGATGTTTACTGAAAGGTTGCTTTCGAGATCCCTGTTTAAAACGATAGGATTAAAAACTCCGGTTATTATTTTAACCGGAGTTTTATATGATCAGTCTCTGTCGATTTCCTCTTCGGATACCGGTAATTTATAGGGTTCAGAAGTAATTTCCCGCTCACTGAAGAAGAAAGAGATTTCCCAGGCGGCGTTTTCGTCGCTGTCCGAAGCGTGGATTGCATTACGGGTTTTGCTCTCTGCAAAGCGTTTGCGAATGGTTCCTTCTGCGGCGTCTGCCGGATTGGTCGATCCGATCAATTTCCGGAAGTCCGCAACGGCATTTTCTTTTTCAAGCACGACGACGATAACCGGCCCGGCAGTCATAAAGAGGCTTAGGTTACGGAAAAAAGGGCGGTCTTTATGTACGTAATAAAATTTTTCAGCTTCGGAGGCACTGATCCTCAACATTTTCATCCCGATAATCCGAAAGCCGGCCTGCTCTATCATAGCGAGAATTTCTCCCGATTGTCGATGTCCTACAGCATTGGGTTTAATGATGGTAAAGGTTCTGTTTGTCATGGTTAGTGTGTTTACTGTTAATGGAGGCAAGTTAAGGTTTTTTTCCACAATAACTATGAGGAAGTGTCGGATATGTTCTTTTTTTTATAAATTTGAGAACAGAATAATTATTAAAACAGAAATATATGAAAAAGACATTCCTTTTTTTAGCAAATGGTTTTGAAGAATTGGAAGCGATCGGTGTTGCCGATGTATTATTACGTGGCGGGGTAGAACTTCAGACGGTTTCACTGGCTGACGGATTGCAGGTGAAAGGCGCTCACGGGATAGAAATGACAGCCGATATTGCATTTAGTCAATTAAAAGAGGAAGAAGCCGAATGCCTGATATTTCCGGGCGGAATGCCGGGTGCACAAAATATTGCCGACCATAAAGAAGTTATCGCTTTATTACAACGCCACTATGATAAGGGGCGTCATGTTGCTGCTATTTGTGCCGCTCCGGCATTGGTGTTGAGCCAGTTAAAAGCAGGCAGGCAATTACGGCTGACTTGTTATCCGGGTTTTGAAAAATATTTGCCGGATGCAGTGGTTTCGACTGACGGAGTGGTTGTCGATGGTAAAGTGATTACGGGGAAAGGTCCGGGATTTGCTGTTCAATTCGGAATGACGGTATTGGAGCATATACGTTCGGCAGAAGCCGCTAAAGAAGTGGCTGCCGGCATGTTGCTTTAATGACGGTGAATTAAAATAAGTTGGCGACAGGGAGGGGTAAGGTCATGTTTAAATGAATCAAATGTTTCAGCGTCTCAATAAATTGTTTTTCCGTTTGGTGGAAACAATAAAGCAAACTCCCCTGGAATTCGGGGTTGCTGTATTGTATTGGATTCTTTGTCTTCTGGATTATAGGAAAGTGGTGGAGATCGGTGATTTCGGAGCAACGTTTCCTATTTGCTTCGGCATTGTATATGGTATAAATCAATTTACCAAAGGAAGCAATAAACGATGGATATATTATGCGTCTTTTGTCGTGCCCGTATGGTTGGGGGTGTGGGAACTTCCTTTTGGATATGCCACTTATTGGGTGTCTTTGCTGATTAGCCAACTGTTCGTTGTTTTTAGTCGCAAACATTATGAAAATAAGTCGTTTATCAGAAATGGCGTAAATTATCTGTGTGATATGGCGATTGGCATTGGCCTGGGAGTATTTTGTCATTTACTGGTGCTGGCTATTTATTATTCTTTTATTTATATTTTCGATTTATCCGATTCTTACAGGGTATTCAATACTTATACTTATCTGACCGTTTATCTGGTGTTGGTGCCTGTGTTTTTCCTTGCCTTTAATACCCGGCCTGCACTTGAAGAAACGGGGATCGGTCGTTTCTCCCGTTTTTTGGTGAATTTTATACTTTCTCCGGCATTGCTGGCGTATATGCTCATTCTTTATATTTATTTTGTAAAGATTTTAGTAACCTGGTCATTGCCTAAAGGCGGGGTGGCTTATATGGTGACTTCGTTTATTGCATTGATGTTTTGTGTGAAGGCGGTGCAGATTTTTATCGAGAAACGTTATTATGATTGGTTTTACCGTTATTTTAGTGGGTGGGTGCTTCCGGCTTTGGCGATGTTGTGGGTGAGTGTGGCTTACCGGGTGTGGCAGTACGGTTTGACGGAGAAAAGATTTTATTTATTGCTTGCGGCTGTGATTCTGACAATAGCAGTGGCGGTTTCTTTTAAGGTTTTTCGGAGAACTTATGCTTACCTGACTGGGATATCTGTGGTTTTATTGGCTTTATTTACTTATATTCCGGGAATTACAGCAAAGAATATCGGTATTCTGTCGCAACGTCATTGTCTGGAACGCTATATTACCGAATTGGGACTTGCCGATTCTTTGGGGCATATTATGAAACCGGTAGAGTATGATTCTGCCTCGGCCTCTTTATATGAAAGGTTGTATGAATCTTTTCGTTTTTTAGAAAGGGAGAAAGGTGATGCTTATATGGTTGAGCATTATGGTGTTGCTACAAGCTGGCAGTTAAGAGATTCGATCATCCCGGCAGCTTTCCAGAACAACTATTCCCAAAAGGGTTCGAGGAAAGATTATATTTATTTGAATATGGATAATAAAGCCTTGGACGGAATGGATATCCGGCGATTTTCTACTATTTGGCGGGTAGGACAAGAAGAGTGGACGGTACAGGAATACAGTGCCGATTTGAATGCCGGAAAATTGACCGTGAAAAATCAGGATCAAGTGGTTACGGAAATCGATTTAGACCAATGGTTTGCAGAACGTTTGTCGGAAGCCGGGCTTAGCCGGAAATACAGCCGGGAAGAGCTGGTTGGGAAGGCGAATCGGTTTATGATCTGTGATACGGAAAATTTCCGTCTGCTATTTCGCCGCCTTACGATAGACCCGGCAAAGAATCATATCATAAAAGCCGAAATAAATTTTTTATTGACCGAGTAAGATTACTACATGATGATGAAATTGCCTGCCGGGAATTTTCCTACCCACGAGCAAGCCCAGCGGCCTGTCCGGTTGATGTCGTAAACGTGGGAGAAAAATCCTTTTTGTCCTAAAATCCTTTCGATAGCTGCCCAGGCCGTGTCGCGTTTGATGAAGTCGAGTATTTCATCTTCCAGTCCGGATTGATCTTCTCCGGTTTCCTCTCCGATTTTATCTTCCAAATCGCAAAGAGCTTCGTAAACTTCGTTCCCGATAGCCAGACTGATCGCTTCAAATACGGCATCGATTTGTGCATTGGAAAGTTTTTTCAGGCTCTCTTCTTCTATGTTTTCGCTATTTTTACCCCACACTTCACACATTTGTTTTCCATAAGTGTCACAAGCTTCCCAGACGGAATCCACAACCATATATTGTTCGGAAGGCTGTCCTGCGGTTTGAAACCATCGTATGTTTTTAATTTCCGAGATAAAGTGGTCGAGGATGTCTTGCTGTTGTTTTGTCCAGAGCATAGCTATTTCAGATTTTCTTTGTCCAAATGTACTAAAATTCTCCCATATATTCCGTATCTCCGGTTTTCCATTTAACAGTTTTCGGCAACGATCTCTGCAATATCTTTCACCGGAACCGGATTTTCGGCTTTGGCAAATGTTTTTTTGCATAGGGGACAAGCGGTTACCACTACATCGGGGTGATAAGCTGCATAAGCGTTCAGGGTTGCCGTACCGAGTTGTGTGCGTTGTTGAGCCGTAATATGCGTATTGGCCAGAGAGCCTCCGCAACATAGCGAATTGCGGCCATCGTATCGGGTGGCCAATTTCCGGCTGACCGTTTTGAGCACTTCGTCGGGAGCCGCATATACATCGCATCCGCGCCCTAATTCGCAAGGATTATGAAACACGGTTTTTATGTCGCTTTGACGGGGGGAAAGAAGTCCTTCACGGATAAGTTGCCGGATATATTCCGTGTGATGAACGACCGGGATATTCAGGGCATAATCTTCTTTAAAAGTTTTGTAACAAATGGGGCAGGAGGTGACCAATATAGTCGCTCCGCTATTTTCTATGATCTGCCGGTTTTTTTCGACGATGACTAAAGCGGCATTGTAATTGCCCGATAGTTTCAACGGACGCCCGCAACATACACCGCCTTTTTCGTCGATGAAAGAGTAACTTATACCTGCTTTCTGAAAAATGGTACGCATTGCTTTCGGCACAGTGGGAGTCAGATGTCCCATGCATCCGGCGAAATAGGCTACTTTGGCCGGTTGTAGTGCCGGAATTTTAACGTAGTCGTAGGTTTCTTTCGTGATACGGGTAAAGTCCGGACGCTGGCTTAACCGTAACGCATTTAAGCGTAAATCTACAGGACAGGCAGCTTCACAGCGTCCGCACATCAGGCAGTTTTCCACCTGAACGGCATGCTCTTTATGATGCCTTAATTTTTTAAGGAAATATACAGGCTGGGTGTCTGTCAGGCCTAAAGTCGTTCCCAGTTGGCAACGGTCTATGCAAATGCCGCAACGGGAACAGGCATAGAGTTGGAATTGGCTGAAACCATTGAATTTACGTCCTTGTTTGACACCCCAGTTTTTCAAAAAGATATAGACAATCTCGGTGGGGATATGCATGTAACGGGAGAAAGGCAAAAGCAGGAAAAATATTCCTAGTGCAGAAGAATATGCCCACCAGGCAGGGTATGCCAGCTGCTCGATAGGAAGAAATGTTCCGAAAAAATTACCTGCAGTGTGTGTCAGGAAACCACCGCCTCCGCGTACACCGCTGGTAAAGCTTTCCGCCAGAAAGCGAAGCGGGAATATCAACCATAATACGGTCAGGATCAGTAGATCGAACGGACGGTGGTTCGTCGTTTTTTTTAATCCTAAAGCCCGGGAATATATTCTTTTCAATAAAGCCAGGGTCAGACCGGAAAGGATCATCAATAAAATGAGATCCATCAGGAAGGCAAAAGTATTGCTATGTGGGAATGTTTCATTTGCCGGATGAAAGTAACGGAAAAAGATAGCGAAATAAGGGGGATTGAAAAGACTGGTGTGATACACCAGCGATTCGATTTTTCCAACTACGATCAATAGAAACCATCCGAGGCCGAAACACATGTGCATATAGCCTAAAAAGGGGTTAGTCCGAAAAATCTTATGGTGTACGAGGCTTTCTAAAAACACCTCCTTACAAGCCTTTAAAGTTTTAAGGCTGAAAAAGTTATGTCGGATCGTTCGTTTATCTTTGTTTGAAAAGGTACGTATCCACCGGAAATATTTAATAACCAGATAGATCAGCAATATATTGAGGCCGATTGTGAACGGTAGTACAAAAGGATCGTAATACATAGGATTTTGAGTTTTGGGTTATACCGGCGTTGTTTATTCGCTTAACGTCCTGTGGATTGTTTCTCCCGGTTCAGATATTCCAGCATGGTCAGGATCATTTTCCGGGTATCTACCCCTCTGGGACAAACGAGCTGGCATTTGCCGCAAAGCATACATTTGTGTAATTGGTTTTTGGCTTCGTTGTTCTCACCCCGTTTCACCAACATTTGTAATTTCCGGATATTAAAATCGGTGAGGTTGCCTGCCGTACAGGATGCCGTACAACAACCGCATCCCACACAGAGCTTGCTGTCCGGTGATTTTTGTGTGAGGAAAGCGGCAAAAGTTTTATCGTTTTTGTCGTAGCTTATCACTCGCGCTTCTGCTATGGAATATCCCCAAAATATAGTCATATCAGTTTTGATTCAAGTAATTGCTAATGGTAACTGCGGCAGAACGGGCATCCGTCAGGGTATCTGTCAGGTTCATAGGCGAGGAACTGCAACCGGCAATGAAAATGCCTTCTATATTGGTTTTATTGGTCGAATGATGCGGGTCTGCCACCTGAATAAAACCGTTGGGGGCTGTTTTCAGGTTAAGCATAGAAGCCATTTGCCGGCTACCATTGGAAGATTCCATGCCTATCATCAACACCATTAAGTCGAGCGTCATTTTCAACGGTCTGCCGATCAGGGTGTCCTCTGCTTTGATTATTAATTGTTTCTGTTGATTTTCGGAAGCTTCGGAAAGCCGTCCTCGAACAAATTTAATATTGTATTTTTCCTGTGCTTCCCGGTACAACTCTTCATATCCCGGCCCGAACATACGCATATCCATATAAAAACAAAGAATTTCTGCCGTAGGGAGCATTTCGCGTATTTCGATGGCTTGTTTTACCGCCGTGATGCAACATAGCTTGGAGCAATGGAAATTACATATTTTTTCGTCGCGGGAACCGACACAATGAATCAGTCCGATCCGTTGGGGAGGAGTGCCGGTAGAAGTAACCAACCGGTGGTTGGTAAAGAAATTTTCTAATTCTACGGAAGTGATTACGTTTTCATAGATTCCGTAACCGTATTCTTCTTTCCGGTGAGCATCGAAAAGGCGGAATCCTGTGGCTATCAGTAAGGCATTTCCCTCAAGTAAAGTACCTGTATTGAGTTGTACTGAAAAATTTTTGTCCGCCCGATGTTCGATCTTTACCGGTTCGCTGCCTAAGTGCAGCGTGATATTAGGGTGTTGAACCTGTCGGCGTAACATTTGGTTGAGTTCGGCGGCACTCTTCCGGTCGGGAAATAGTTGATACCAATTTCCTAAATTACCTCCGGTCTCGTTTTCTTTTTCGACCAGTTCTACTTTTTTCCCTTCTTGTGCCAACCGAAAAGCCGCTTCGCATCCGGCAGGGCCTGCACCTATGATGATTACGTTCATGTATTTTACTTTTGTGAGGTGGAGTGAAAATCTCGTTCAGGTCACACTTTCAGATAGGTAGGACATTGCGGATGTCCGATGTCCTCACCTTTCCGGTTCTTGTATTTCGCATCGGGGTCATAGGAGATCCCCATTTTATCGAGCAGGGGCTCGACACTTACCTGATGCATTTGCAGACCTATTTCCCAGGGATCGTAGCCCGATACGAGTGCGGCCATTTCTTCATAGGTAAGTACCGGGATTCCATAACCGTTTTTTCCATATACAGTGCCTTCCATTTCACTGATCGTATATTGCCATTTGTCGAGAAACATGGCACAACCGGGACAGTTTGTCACGATGAAATCCGGTTCGTAAGGTTGCATCGATTCAAATTTCTTTTTAGAGTTTGCCACGGAAAATCCGCGGTTAGCCATAACTAAATAATTACGAAAGCCGAAACCGCAACAATGCCTGCGTTCCGGATAATCCACGGATTCGCCTCCCCATGCCGATACCATTCCGCTCAATACGGCAGGAAATTCTGCTCCTCCGACTCCTTTGTCAGGGAACATTTTGGCATAATGGCAGCCAATGTGATCCACTACCTGTAAAGGACGTCCTGTGTGTACATCTTTAAGCTGGTGGGTGGCTTGTGCGGCGATTTCATGGCGGAATTTATAGATTACATCGGAAGTATGCGCTAAATTTTTGGGGGTATTGAATTCCCGTTTCGTCGCTTTCCATAAAAATTCTCTGGTTTTGGCTTCCATTTCAGGATGATGATGCCAGGTTTCCAGAATTTCCGTGTATATGCCGAAAGAGGTGATACAGGAAGGCGTCATGTTTTCGTATCCGGCTTCTGTCATCAAGGCAAAATGCCGGGCAACGACAGTCATGATCGTTTCCACCGGAACGACATCCGAATGATAGCCGATCCCTGTACAGGTGGTGTGGCGTGGATCGTCGAATACCTTTTTCCCTAATCGTTTTCCCAATATATCCAGATAAGCCCATTCCGACCCTGGAAAAAAGGTCTGGCGGATACAGCTTCGCGCGTAATAATATTTATCGTCGGCTATCTCTTTTTGATAGTCCTTCCATATTTGTCGTTTCCCTTCTAAATTCATGGTCTGTTCTTATCATTCGGAGGTATGGTTTCCTCCATGTGTCCCGTTATTATCCATTGCGGCATGTAAAAAATAGCTTTCGATATCCATTCCGTCTTCTTTGGCTTTTTGAGCGGAATATTCTTCGATCTTATCCATAAATTCTTTGCCTCCGGTGACTTCGAATATGCGGCGCAGTTCGTCTAAAGATTCATCGTCCACTTTGCGCAGGGCGCCGGGACCGGTTTTACGGTAATTGGAATGGACCCGTTCATAAACATCGTCCCGGTGTTCGTATATCCATTCCCATACAGGACCTTGTTCCGGGTGCATTTCCGGCTTCACAATATCGGGAGTGATACAATAACCTACTTCCAGTATATTACTTCCCAACACTCTTTTCAGGGCGAATTGCTGGCGTCCTTTTTCCGATAGGGTAAAATAGCCTTTTTCCTGTGAGAGTTTCCGAAGTGCCATAATAATACCACCGGGAGTGTTACAACGCGGACAGCGGGTCTTGCACGACATACATTCGCCGCAATACCATATTGTTTCAGATTTTAATAGAGCTTCGATACCTTCTTCATCTTGCCTTTGTACCGTATCGACAACGATCCGTGGATCGTAGTTATAGAATTCAGCAGATGGGCAGATTGCCGTGCATACTCCACAGTTCATACAGCTATTCATTCCCTCGATATAATGAATATCCTTTTTCAGTTCTTCTGCTAAAGCTGACATTTCAGGTTTTGAGTTAAGAATTTCACCTTTGCAACCGACTTCGTACGGTTTGCGTGTACCATTGCCTGGACATAATAAATCTCTACAAAATTAGCGTTAATAAAGGTGAATTCGATATAATGAAATGCTTATTCGGGGGTGGTGTTTTTACTACCTGGAAGAAATAATAAAGGGAAAAATCGAAATCTATGCTTTTTAGAGGTTATATTATGTTTTTTGTTTGATATTCAGAATATTAACTCTATTGTAAAACGTTCGATTAATTTAGTATAAAAAATGATCTGACATTAAATGCAATTTTATTTTCAATAAATTGATTGAATGTATTTTAATTTATGAATTGATTTTTTACATTTGTAAAAATATCGTGAAATAAGTACACTAATTAATCGAACATTTTTTTTAGATATGAAAGCGTGTCACTCCGAGTGAATAAGGTTTACATAAATGGACTGTATAGAAAATAAAAGAGTACTTGTGGCTTGTTCTGATTTGGATTTTTTGCTGATCAGCAAAATTTTACAGAAAGGATTTGTGTTGGATCATGCCAATAATCAGGATGATATTGTGAAAAAAAGGCAGGCGAACGATTACAATCTTTTGTTAATCGATATTTGTTTTCTGAAACCGCAGTATGAGTTTGCAAAACAATTGCAATATGATAAAGTCAATCTTGTCGCTTTATCGTCGGAGCCGGGAGATGTTTGTGATCGTAAATTGATGGATACCGGTTGTAAAGCCTGTTATATCAAACCTTTCCGTTTCGATTCGTTTGCTCTTTTCGTAGAATATTGGTGTTGTCGATAAGCATTACACTATTTTGTCGGGATTCTTTTTTATAAAATCACTCCAATTTTTACAATTCGTTCCTTCAGAGGAAAAGGGAGCACTACTTTGTAAGTAATGACAGTAGGCAATGGCGATAGCATCAGTTTCGTCGAGTTGTTCCGAAGTAGTATTCAATACCATAAATTTTCCCAACAACAATGCTATTTGTTCTTTAGAGGCGCTTCCGGTTCCGGTGACGCTCATTTTTATTTTTTTGGGCGCATATTCAAAGATTGGAATATCTCGTTGTAGGGCGGCGGCGATAGCTACTCCTTGTGCCCGTCCTAATTTTAACATGGATTGAATATTTTTTCCGAAGAATTGCGATTCGATGGCTAATTCGTCCGGCTGGTAGTTATCGATCACTTGCAAGGTACGTTTGAAAATACGTTGTAATTTCAGATAGGGGTCTGTCATTTTGTTCATATCCAATACCCCCGATACCACTAATTCCGGTTTTTTACTTTTGCCGAAAGTACGGATAATAGCGTAACCCATAAAATTTGTACCGGGGTCTATCCCCATAATTAATTTTTCCATATTAAAGTTCAGTCAGGATACTACTAAAACAGAGATAGCGGTTGCGGTAGCTCTCAATCAGCCTCTCTTCGATTTCCGGCAACCAGTTTTCCAGGAATTGTTCCATTTGCCGTTTACTGTCGAAAACGACTTGTATCGAGTAGGTTTTTCCTTCCGGTTGGTCGATCGATACTTTTGTAAAAATCACATCCTGGCTGACATTATTGTTTTTCAGTACATCGATATAATGTGCCTGCATAAAATCTACCCATTGTTTTTCGATAGATTCATCGATGATAAAACTGGTATTGTGAATATGCCGCATATTTTCCAATTTAATTTATGACAGAGTGTAGAAAGTGGTTTGGTGTTTTTCCGCTTAATTTTTTTCCAATTCCCGGTAGAGTCTTCCGCCTTCTACGCTATAGACACTTCCCGAATATTCGGACACTAATTGTTTGTAAAGTGCCAAAGCCTGTACTTTTTCTTTCATTTTCACTTTGAGAGCCGCCAGCTCATAAATGGCTTCTGCCTGTATATAGATTTGCTCCGATTCGTTTTTCAGTTTTTCAAGAATTTCTGCTGCTTCCTGGTGCTTAAATTCCTGAGCGAGCACTTTTGCTTTAAGCAATGAGGTGTAATCGGCGATCTCCGGACTGCTGTTACCGATAAGGCTGTCTAAAACCGGGAGGGCTGCCTGATATTGTTTTTTATATATCCGGTATTCCGTAGCGGCGAGTTTTTCAAGTCCGCTGTTATCCCCGTCTTTTTCATAATTCATGTTGATAAAGTGCGACATTTTGATTGCATCGTTCGAGATCAGTTTTGTCGTAGCGCCCTTTAGTACATCGAATTGAGCTTTTGCCCACAATAGGTCGCCTGAATAGTAGGCTAATTGAGCTTTCTTCAATTTGGCTTCATAGCCTATATCGTTGTTGGGGTTGGCTTTTTCAATCTGAGTATATAAGATTGTCGCTTCCCAGGGATTATCCATGTAAGTGAGTAAGTCTGCCCTTTTACTTTTTACGGTATAAAGAACGTTGTTGTTCATCAGTTTTGCTTTTTCCGCACGTTGCAGGGTTTGGTCTGCCGAATCGGGGAGGGCAAGACGATAAGCGTAAATATCGGAAAGCAATATAGCGATGTCGGCATTTGCATAGTTGTATGTGTATTGCTGCAAGTAGGCCGCACATTCTTTTGCCAGAGCTGCATATTGTTCCGGCTTGCTTTGTCGCTGATTGTATTCCTGGTATTTACAGTTTAAGATCTCTTTTTCTGCCAGAGTGTAATATGGGTTGTCGTCTTTTCCTTTTTCGAGGATTTTTCCGTATGTCCGGCGGGCAATGTCGTATCGTCCCGAACGGGAGGCATTTTGGGCTATGTTGTAAAATGTATGGAGTTTATCGGGTGATTTTGCGTTGAGCTTGACGGCATGTTGCAAGGCCGATTCGAAGTCTTTCTTTTGCAGATCGTACCATACCGCTAATTCGTCGAATACCGGATTGTAATCGGGAGTTTTAAATATTTGTGCCAGTTTCCTGTCGAGTACGGTATCTACGCTGTTAATGATGTCGTAAGAACGGGCAAAGCTGAGCTTTGCCGTAATGGCATCGACGGATGAAGGATCTTTTTCCAAAGCCTGAATGAAAAGATCGAACATTTTTTCGTAATTGCGTTCCATCATGTAACAGTCTCCTAATTCGCTGATAAACGCATCGGGTTGCTTGACTAAAATTCGTCCTTTTTCGTAAGTTTTCACCGCCCATTCATATTCGCGGATATCTCTGAACCGATAAGCCAGCCTGATGATGTCCGATGAAGCGGGAGCCAGTTTATCGATTGCTTTCTGAAAGCAATCGTCGGCTTTTTTAGGTTTGCCCTGCTGAAGATAGACGTAACCGAGGTTAATCAGAAATTCTTTGTTGCCGTTGTCTTCCTTGATTAATTTTTTCAACGTTTCTTCCGCTTTGTCATAATGCTGCCCGTTGATGAGGCTCACGATATGGTAATCCAGAAAGTTGGAAGAACGGGTACGTTCGTACAATTTTAGAAATAATTCGGCAGCTTTATCGTATTCTTTGTTTTGGTAGTAAGTGTAGGCTAATTGGGTATCGCCTTGTTGCGCTTGTGCGAACAAAGGAAGTAAGGCGAGAAGTATAGCTGTAATAAATTTCATGTTTCAATTAACTGTACTGTTTGCAAATATACGTTTTTTCGTGCCAATTTCAAGAAATGAAAGAAGGTAAAAGCCATGTTATACAGCTTTTACCTTCTCTGATCGGTTACCGGAGAAATCCGGTGTGTTATTTGATGATGTCGGTTCCCATGAATGGCTGCAATACCTGCGGTAAGCGGATGCCGTCCGCACATTGATTGTTTTCCAGTAAAGCGGCCACGATTCGCGGTAATGCGAGCGAACTGCCGTTTAAGGTGTGGGCGGTGATCGTTTTTTTATCGCCTTTGTTTTTAAAGCGTAGTTTCAGGCGGTTGGCCTGAAAATCTTCAAAATTGGATACGGAACTAACTTCCAGCCATTTATCCTGAGCTTTGGAATATACTTCAAAGTCGTATGTCAGGGCAGAGGTGAAACTGATATCGCCACCGCACAGGCGTACAATACGGTAAGGAAGGTCTAATTTGATCAGTAAGCTTTCTACATGCTTTACCATACCGTCTAAAGCTTCGTAAGACCATTCCGGTTTCGTAATCTGTACGATTTCCACTTTGTCGAATTGGTGCAGGCGGTTCAAACCTCGTACGTCTTTGCCGTAAGAACCCGCTTCGCGGCGGAAACAAGCAGAGTAGGCGGTATTTTTAACAGGTAGTTGTTCTCCGTCGAGGATTACATCGCGGTAGATGTTTGTTACCGGGACTTCTGCTGTCGGGATCAGGTAGAGGTTATCTTCGTTCACATAGTACATCTGTCCGTCTTTGTCCGGCAGCTGGCCTGTTCCATAACCGGAATCGGCATTTACCATTAAAGGCGGCTGCACTTCCTGATAACCGGCTTTAATGTTTTCGTCGAGGAAGAAGTTGATCAATGCACGTTGCAAACGGGCTCCCAGTCCTTTGTAAAGCGGAAAACCCGCTCCGGTAATTTTCACCCCTGTTTCAAAATCGATAAGATCGTATTTTTTAGCCAATTCCCAATGCGGAATGTCGTTCTCGTGTTTCTGAGGGATCGTATCGACTATTTTAACAATCACGTTATCGGCTTCTGATTTTCCTTTCGCTACGGAAATGTGGGGCAGGTTCGGCAAACGAAGTAATATCGTTGTCAGTTCATTACCTACTTCGGTACGGCGGTTGTTCAGGTCTGCGATCGAGTTTTTCAATTCCGTTGTTTCCTGACGTGCTTTTTCTGCTTCTTCCTTTTTACCCGATTGCATCAATGCTCCGATTTGTTTCGCGATCGTATTCATTTGGGCTTGTTTGGATTCGGCTTCTTGCTGTAAAGTCTTGCGTTGTTCGTCAAGAAGTATAATTTTTTCAACAGCTTCCCTGGCATCGAAGTTTTTCACTGCCAGTCGTTCGATAACCGCTTCTTTGTTTTCCTGGATAAATTTCAGATTCAACATGATTGTTTGATTTTATAATCGTCAATTATTTAGGGCATAAAATTATAAAAAAACTCCTGCATTCGACAGAATACAGGAGTTTAATATCTCATTACCTTTCAGTTTATTCTGCAATAGCTTCAACTGAAACATACGATTTGTTGTTTTTCTTTTTTTCGAAAACAACAGTTCCATCCACCAGTGCGAATAGGGTGTGGTCTTTACCGATACCAACATTTTCGCCCGGATTGTGTACTGTACCTCTTTGACGAACCAGGATATTACCTGCTTTTGCAAATTGTCCGCCCCAGATTTTTACTCCTAATCGTTTGCTTTCTGATTCACGGCCGTTCTTTGAACTTCCGACCCCTTTCTTGTGTGCCATATCGTATAAAAAATTTAGAAGTTACAATAATAAATTAAGCGTTGATAGAGTCGATTTGAATCTGGGTCATACATTGACGATGACCATTCTTTCTTTCAAAAGTTTTTCTTCTTTTCTTTTTGAAGATAATCACTTTGTCGGCTTTTACGTGTGCCAATACTTTAGCAGTAACTTTAGCGCCTTCTACTTTCGGTGTACCGATTTTTACAGTTCCTTCGTTATCAACGAGAAGAACGTTGTCAAATTCTACTTGTGCACCTTCTTCGGCTGCCAATCTGTGAACGAACACTTTTCTGTCTTTTTCAACTTTAAACTGCTGTCCTGCAATTTCAACAATAGCGTACATTTTTTATTGTTTTAATGTTAGACCACGGGGTGGGAGTTCTTCCGCTTATTGTACCCCTGAGGATAAATTTTTCGTCGTGCAAAGGTAATATATATTTTTGGAATGCAAAATAATCGCTTTATTTATTTTCCCAGAATGGCATCTATACCAACCGTGTAAAGAATGTTGTCGGTGACAAAATAAACCCGGTTTACATCGGCAAAACTTCCTGCTCCTAATTGTAGCTGTGCGATGGCGTGTCCGTTGTTGTCGAGAACGACCGAGTTTTTATTTTGGCTGATACATACGAAATCGTCCGTGCGGAACGATTCCCGGAACAATTTTTCCGGATCTACCTGAGTGAAGGTCTTTGTGGCAAGCTCATAAGCAACCAGTTTTCCGCGTGCATTGATCATGTATAGGCGGGTGTTGTCGGACACGAGCGGTTTGTAAGCGTTACCTTCCGCTTCATAAAAGCCGATATGCGGAAAAGCAATAATTTCTGTCCGATCGGGTACAGGCAATACTTCTCTGGAAAGTAGATTGCCGGAAGCCAGGTCTATCGTTGCCATACGAAGAGGCTGTAAAAGATAGAGTTTGTTGTCCGCTACCTGGTAATCTACGACGAAGCCTTTTTCAAGGTTGGTCATGTAGATCTGTTTGCCGTTTTCCTGTTCGAAAGCAGCGACGAACGGCATTCCGTATTGAATTTTTTTACCGTCGAAATAAGCATATCCCGTATTGATCACATAGAGTATGCCTTTATCTGCAAAAATACGCAGGCGGCTGGTCAGTTTCTCAGGCAACGGAGTTTTCCAAATAACTTTTCCGTCTTCGGATAAGCAGGTTACCTGATCTTCGCTGGCAATATATATTTTATTGTCCTGAATAAGCGGGTCGGAAACCAGTCCGCAAACCGTCTTACCGTCTTGCAGGATGTTATAGTCCGTATCTTCAATGTATTTATTGTCGATTTTTAGGTTGATCGTTTCCGGTAGGGTTGTTGTGCCGGTGGTGATCTGATAGTTCCAGCCGGTATTGTTTTTCAGGTTCAAACCGTATAATTTGTCTGTAACGATGAGGACGGTTTCTTTGTTTATCGGAGTAACGCTGTTGATTCCGAACTGATGGTTAAACTTACGGCTCCACAATACTTTACCGTCGGATAGGTCGATGCTGTTCAATTCTCTGGATACCGTGAATCTTTTTTGTGGAAATCCAAGCCCGACTCCGGCTTCAGAGTCTGTGTAAAAGAAGTCTGTTGTCGTTTGCCATAACGAGTCTCCGGCAACCGGATTGAGGGCGGTGGATTGTTTCGTGCCCTTAACGATAGCCAGACCGGGGATAAGGTTTATTTTTTCTTTGTTTAGATTAACGGGTTTTTCCCAGATGGTTTCTTTTTTTCCCAGATTATAATTCAATAAGATGCCCTTTGTAAAATAGTTGGATTTGTGTTGTAACAATACCAAAGCCGTTTGATTTTTGGTATCAACGCTGAGACTGCTTATCGGGCTTTCAAAAACATAACTCGTCCCTTCGATGGGCGTGTTGTTTTTCAGGTTTTGTCCTACGGGCAGGTTGTTGCTTAATATGAAGGTTTTACCGTCCTGTGCAAAGGCAAAGGCTGCACAAGAGCATAATGCAATAGATAATAATAGCTTTTTCATAGATGTGTTCTTAACTTTACAGACAAAAATAAGTAATTTTTGATTATTCAAGATGTTTTTGCCCGATTTGTACTAATTTTGTCGAAAATAGTGGTAAGAATTTGCTTTTGTAAAGTGAGTTACTTATAATGACGGAGAGTTTTGGAGTTTTGTTTTTTATATAACGAAAGAAATGAAATATTTCGCAAGATTTTTGATGTGGCTCGGCGGCTGGTCTTTCAAGGGAGAGTTGCCTGAGGAGAAAAAGGCGGTCATTATATCGGTTCCGCATACTTCTAACTGGGATTTTGTATGGGGAGAACTTGCTTTTTTAAGTCAGAATATTCCGGCTTATATCTTGATGAAAAAAGAATTTTTCTTTTTTCCTTTAGGAGCTATTTTAAGAGCATTGCGGGTGATTCCGGTCGATCGGGGGAACCGGGACAGCCAGTTGGTAGATCACATGGTGGAGGAATTTAAAAAACGGGATTCCATGTATCTTTGTATCACTCCCGAAGGCAGCCGGAAAAAACGTAAAAAGTGGAAGAAAGGCTTTTTAGTGATTGCCAAAGCGGCAGGCGTTCCTGTGTATTTAGGCAGGATCGATTATAAAGGGAAATTCTGTGAAGTAGGACCTTTGTTTTGGCCGACCGATGATGTCGATGCCGATCTGGAATACATTATGAGGACTTATAAAGATGCAAATCCGAGATTTCCGGAGAACTTTTCATGCGGAGAAGAAGAGCCGGATGGTTTGAAGAACTGAAAATCTGTGTACATGAGAAAAATCCGGTTATTTGTTTTAGGCGTGCTGGGGATAACCGTTTTCATGGGGTGTAAATACCGGACGGAAAAACGACAGGTTTTGCAGGAGGATATGTCCGTTATGCCGGAAAGGGAAAGTGTTTCTGTTTGGACCGAATTGCCCTTACCTGATTCCGCCGGGCTTGTATCGCAGCCGGATACGGAAACCGAAAAACGATTGAGGGCAACCGGGTTGATAGATATAGCCGAGATCGATCCTTCCATTGAAGTTTGCCTGATGTACGCTACGGCAAATAATTTTGCGGGACAGATTTTATATGCAGATATACAGAAGGCTTTTTTATTGCCTGAAACGGCACGCCGGGTTGCCGATGCGCAACGCCGGCTGAAGGCTATCCGGCCCTATTGGAGTTTGATTATTTACGATGCAGCACGTCCCATGTCGGTGCAACAGCTGATGTGGGACCGGGTGAAACATACGGACAAACAGGTATATGTGAGTAATCCGGCACGTGGCGGAGGCTTGCATAATTATGGTGCTGCCGTGGATATTTCCCTGATCGATTCGGTAGGACAGACCGTGGACATGGGAAGCCCTGTAGATTATTTCGGCGATGAAGCCCGTCCCGACCGGGAAGAAATGTTGCTGAATCAGGGGAGGATAACTCTTTCTGCTTTGGAAAACCGGAGATTATTGAGGCAGGTGATGAAAGAAGCCGGGTTTCGCCCTTTGCACAGTGAGTGGTGGCATTTTAATTTGATGTCCAGGGAAGAAGCCAGAGAGAAACTGGTCGTTATTCCTTGAGGCTGATTACCTTTCTATCAATGATTTGATATTTTGAATCAAAATACTAAGAGCCACGGAGTTGAACCCGCCTTCCGGGATGATAATGTCGGCATAGCGTTTGGAAGGCTCGACAAATTCATCGTGCATAGGTTTCACGGTACAAAAATATTGGGTCAGTACCGATTCGATGCTTCTGCCCCGTTCCTGTACGTCTCTCAATAACCGCCGTCCGAGACGTACGTCGGCATCCGTATCGACATATACTTTTACATCCATCAAATCGCGTAGTTGCTTGTTTTCAAGGATCAGAATCCCATCGATGATAATCACCTGCGCCGGATCGACCTTTAGCGTCTTATCCGTCCGGTTGTGATTGACAAATGAATATACGGGGCAATGAATGGGATTTCCTTCTTTGAGGGCGATAATATCATCGATCATCATATCGGTGTCGAAGGCGTTCGGGTGGTCGTAATTTAATTTTGTCCGTTCTTCGTAGGGCAATTCATCGTGTGCTTTATAATAATAATCGTGGCAGATCGTGATCACGCTTTCCCCTTTGAAAGTTTCTTGCAATTTTTTTACTAAGGTCGATTTACCCGATGCTGTACCGCCAGCCACTCCGATAATTGTTGTATCCATGCGTTTCGATGATTAATTCGGAATACAAAAATATAAAAAAAGGGAAAACGGCGAAGAATTATCGGGAAAGATTGCCGGGATATATATTTCTTTGCCTATACATAGGGACTTGCGTCTGGTAGGTTTGTGCGAACGGATAGGGGGGAGTCCTATTCGGAGAGGGTATGAAAATGGCAGCGGGTTTTGTCTCGGCAACTGAAAATAGAGGGGAGAAAACCAAAGAGGGGAACCGGATTTTTTCATTTTATGATAAAATATTATCTTTGTTCCTTTTCGTGTGAAGGCCGTATGCATGTAAAGAAGTAAAGATATTCCCGTGGAGAGAAGAAGATGTTGTGGATTTTACTTTTTACGATGGTCCGGTTTGGGCTTAAAAACGAATCGGCGGCTGAAAGTGGAATAAAGACCATAAATTTTAATTCAGATAGAATGAAACGTATATTATTGACCTTAATAGGGGCAGGAGTTATGATGAATCTGGTTGCCGGAAATGTTCCGGAAGAAATGCCGGGGAAAGATTCCGGTAAAAAAATGCTGACCATGGAGGAGGCCGTTTTGGGGTATCATTTATTTCCCAAAAATCGTAATTTACAGTGGCAGGGAAACTTGCCTGTATTGACCTGGACGGAAGGGACGGACTTATGGGGAGAAGAGGTTCCGGGAGGAGAGAAAAAGGTTTTAATGAATGTGGAAGAATTGAACCGTGTTCTTGAAGCCGATTTAAAAGGCTGGCCGAGGTATCGTTGGAAGGATGCAAATACGATCGTGGTAACACGGCAGGATAAATGGTATGAGATCAATGTGCCCGGAAAGAAATTAGAACGGGTATTTATGTTGCCGAAAGGTGCGCAAAATGCGGTTCCCGCTAAAAATGCAATCGCTTATACGAAGAATAATAATTTGTATTATGTGGATGCCAATAGCAATGAATTTGCCGTAACGAGGGACGAAGATAAGAACCTGGTGAACGGACAAACGGTGAGCCGTAGCGAGTTTGGCATACAGGGAGGCATTTTTTGGTCGCCCGATGAAAAGCTACTGGCTTTTTACCGGAAAGACGAAAGCGAAGTGGGAACTTTCCCTTTATTGGATATTACGACCCGGACGGGAACTTTGAATGAAATCAAATATCCTATGGCCGGAATGAAGTCTGAACAGGTCAGCCTGGGTGTGTATGATTTGGCTTCGGGAAAAACGGTATTTTTAGATGTCACCGATTTCGGCCGGGAACAATACCTGACCAATATTGCATGGTCGCCTGCATCCGATTTCATTTATGTGCAGGTGCTCGACCGTGCCCAGAAACAGATGCGGCTGAATCGGTATTGTGCTAAAACCGGGGCTTTTGTAAAAACTTTACTGGAAGAAAAGAACGATCGGTATGTAGAGCCTTTGAACCCTGTGATATTTTTGAAAAACGATCCTTCTAAATTCATATACCGTACCAATAACCGGGACGGTTATTTTAATCTCTATTTGTGTGATGCCCATAGCGGTAAGATATTGAAAAGGGTTACGGATGTCGATGCCGATGTTGCTTTCGTCGGTGAAGACGGTAAGTTTGTTTACTACACTTCGGCAGAAGTCAGTCCGGTGGAAAATCATCTATTCCGTGTCGATTTGAAGTCGGGTAAGAAAACGCGCCTGACCAAGGCAGAGGGCTGGCATAGTGTGGCGATGAGTGCGGACAAGAAATATTTTATAGACAGTTACAGTAGCCTGAATGTGCCCCGGGTGATAGAATTGGTACAAAACGACGGAAAAGTCGTACGTGAGTTGTTGCGGGCGGAAAATCCGAATCGGGATTATAATTACGGTGAGATTACGCTGGGGACGGTGAAGAGTGCAGACGGTGAGTTCGATAATTATTATCGCCTGATCAAACCGGCCGGTTTCGACGCTTCTAAGAAATATCCGGTGATCGTTTATGTGTATGGCGGTCCGCACTCGCAAATGGTGAAAAACACCTGGCAGGGAGAGTTGAGGCGCTGGGAAATGTATATGGCACAGCGCGGATATGTAGTGTTTGTTATGGACAACCGGGGAACTTCCAACCGGGGGGCAGAGTTTGAAAAGGCGATACACGGACAATGCGGACAGGCGGAAATGGCCGATCAGATGGAAGGGGTGAAGTTTCTGAAGTCTTTGCCCTGGGTGGATGCCGACCGGATAGGGGTACACGGTTGGAGTTACGGTGGATTTATGACTATTTCTCTGATTACCAATTATCCGGAAGTCTTTAAGGTGGGTGTGGCCGGAGGTCCTGTGATCGATTGGAAATGGTATGAGGTGATGTATGGCGAACGTTATATGGATTCTCCGCATACAAATGCCGAAGGGTATGAAAAAGTGAGCCTGATTCGTAAAGCGAAAGATTTGAAAGGGAAATTGCTGATTTGTCAGGGTGCTATCGATAATGTCGTTGTTTGGGAACACAGCCTGAGCTTTATCCGGGAGTGTATCAAAAATAATGTACAGGTGGATTATTTTCCTTATCCCTGTGCCCAGCATAATGTGATGGGAAAAGACCGGATACATTTGATGCAGAAAGTGACGAATTATTTTGACGATTATTTGAAATAATATTTGAAATACCGAAAGATGAGAATCGATATATTAAGCGTTGTTCCGGAACTGCTGGAAAGTCCTTTGAGCCATTCTATCATCAAGCGTGCCCGGGATAAAGGGGTGGTCGAGATTCATATTCATAATATCCGCGACTGGTCGAAAGATAAGTTCAGGAAAGTGGACGATTATCCTTTCGGCGGGGAGGCCGGATTGGTGATGATGATACAACCGGTTTTCGATTGTATCAATGAGCTGACTTCTCAGCGTCGTTATGACGAAATCATTTACACAGCTCCGGATGCTCCGACTTTTAACCAGAAAATGGCGAATGAGTTGTCTTTGAAAGAGAATATCATGATTTTGTGCGGGCATTATAAAGGGATCGACCAGCGTATCCGGGATTATTTGGTAACACGGGAGATTTCCGTGGGGGATTATGTGCTCACAGGGGGCGAATTGCCTGCCTGTATCATGACGGATGCTATCGTGAGGCTGATACCCGGGGCAATGAACGATGAAAGTTCCGCTTTAAGCGATTCTTTTCAGGATAATCTGCTGGCTCCTCCTGTGTACACCCGTCCGGCAGAGTTTAACGGTTGGCGGGTTCCCGATATTCTTTTGTCCGGAAACCACGCTAAGATCAGGGAATGGCAAGAGAAGATCTCTTATGAGCGTACCAGGGAATTGCGTCCGGATTTGTTGGAATAGTAATAAGGCTATTTTATAAAAAGACTCTTATAAGAAATTTCTTGTAAGAGTCTTTTTGTTTTGTCGGTTTGGATGTATAGCTATCAAAATGACACGCCTGCTGAAAACTTGAAATCATTGGAGCGGGCAGACCAGCCGGAAGTGCGGCAGGTGGTATGAAACCGGTCTTGAATTTCAATATAGAAGTCCGATTGACAATCGTTTACCGGGAAAGTATATCTTAATTTCGCAGTTATACCGAAAGTCGAGACCGTAAGGTACTGAAATTCCCGGTCGAGTGTATGACGCTGTACGCGGAAAATGGATTCGCCGCTCAGGGGCGAAAGGTCGGGTTGTGTGCCGTAGCCAGTGGAATAGCTGGTTTGCAGGCCGCTGTTTAATAAATGACCGGATAATGAAAAAGAGCGGGTATAGCCTGCCGAAAAATTCAGTCGTGTAATTTCCTGATTAAAATCGGTGGGAGGCAACCGGAATAGACTGTTTCGTTTTTTGTATTCCAGACTTATTTTTACCGTTCTGTCCGGGTGAGATATTGGGGAAATCATGTAATGAAATCCTGCGGAGATACGGGAAACCCCGGCACGCTTGATTTTTAGTATTGTTTCATAAATCCGGTTATCTGCAGAGAGTTGTTGTTGTATGTCGTAGATTTTATACCGGGAATGGCTAAATCGCGACATGAACCGATGGGTATGCCGGGAAGCAGAAATATGAGTTTCATTTTCTAAGCAGAAGTTTACTTTTGCTATTTCTCCGGCCGATTGTTTTTTAGCGGGATTTATCCAGATACAGGTGTTGCGTTGGGAATAGGACGGATAAAATGCTGTTTGCCATGTGTTTCCTTTGTATTGCAGGTTTATCTCTATTTTATAGAGATCGCTGCGGTAGTCGCGTTGGGAATTAAGTCCGTTGGCGAACGATTCGGCGGTATAAAACCATAGCGGATAAAAGGTGACCCCGTTTTTGGTTTCGGAGCCGAACGAATTGTAACTCACGGTCTCCCGTTCATATTGCCAATAAAGTTTCGTCCCTAATTGAAAAGTTCCTGCAAAATATTGGAAATCCGGTACGACGGTTACCCGGTTCAGACCGTTTTTATTTCGGGGATCGGTGTCTTTGGCATTGTTTCCGGCCAGGTATTCGAGCGTTATCCCGCCATTCCAATGAGTCGAGAAAGAATGGACGATGCTTCCTGCCAGGTGATAGGTTTCTCCTTTTTGGTTGCCAGGGAGAGTATCGGCGAAAGTTATTAAAGGAGAGGCCGGACGGAACATGCCGCAGTATCGTTGCCCTTTCCGATAGTAGCGGGTATAGCCGGCCTCACCCGAAAGGACGGTAAGCCTCAATGGATAGGCCGAGGAAATGTAAGCTCCGTAACGATGGGTTAATTCAGGGGTATAAACATTGCGCAATGCTCCGTTTTCAATACTGTAAGTTATATGAGCATCGGTTTGTTTTTTCCGGGAATATTCGGGAAAAGGAGTTTTCATCGAGGTATAGCTGCCGGATTCCTGTGCCTGAAGTATATTACCGGGAAACAGGAAAAAAAGTACAAAAGACGGAATGAAGAGAAGGGATCGGTACATGGCTACTGGAACAGAATTTTAATGAGATCGGGTTTTATATAGACAGATGAATTTAAAAATGAAGTTGTAATTCTGCGCCGTAAAAGGCGGATGGGTTTACTGTGACGTAATTCCCTGTCGAAGCCCGATAGCGGGAGGGATTCAGTGCGGTCAGATTATTGGCGTAAAAAGTGAGCCGGATGTGTGAGCCGATCTCTTTCGTCAGCCGGAAGTTTAACAGGAAGTAGGGACGAAAGCTATTTTTCAGGTAGGTGCGAGGGGGCTTCGAAAGAAGTAGGGACGAATAATACTTCTCCTCTGCCATTTCTGCTGTAAAAGGGTGAATGTCTCCGTGGGTATCCATATAATATAAGGGATTTTGATATTTGTGGTGTTTTTTGTCTTGATATATATTTCCTTGAAAAGAGTTTCCCCCGCAGTCTTTCATATAGACCGGCGTATTGCTGTCCATGTGCCTGAGCTGGTTTCGGTCGATCCATACCGATTGTAAGGTCAGGCTACTGATAAAACGGATGAACGGAATATGGGTAACCATCCGGAAGTTTGTACTCAGGCGTTCGTAGATGCGAATTTGCGTGTTGGCAAAGATCGCTGCGAAAGGATACGATTTTCCCCCGGTTTGACTACCCTGGTATTGGGTGAAAAATCCTCCTGTATGTTCCTGGGTACGCAGCCATAGGCCATCGAAGATAAAGGTTGTGGCGAGGGTGTTCCATTGCCGGGTTGTAATTGTAAATTCAATTCCTTTCTTCTTTTGCTCTAACCGGTTTGCCGTTCTCTGATATTGCAGGAAAGTGGTGTCGGAGGAGTAAGGTAAAGGAATTCCCTGATCGGTTACTCCTTCCGGAGAATATTCCGGTTTTGCCCCGCCGATATTATCGTTTTGGTAGATACGGGATGCCGAAGGGCGGACATTGTCTTCCAGAGAGAAGCCTTTGCGGAGATGTTCGTGAAATGCCGTAACATCTATTTCGAGGCCGGGGAACCGGAAAATAAAACCTAATTCCGTTTTATCGTTGCGCGGGAGAGATAAGGAGGTATTCACCTGCCGGACTACATCGGTGGTTATTACTGCAAGCCGGTGACCTGTGGAAAGATCGTTGTACAGGAAACTGATCCGGTCGGCATAAACCGGAGGAGGAAACAGATAGGAGAGGGTGGGGAGTTTACGGAGGCGTCCCCAGCCGGCTTTTAAAGTGAGCCGGGAAGCAGGGCTATAACGGATATTAAGGCGTGGCTCTACGGATAAGGAAAAACGTTCGTTTCCGGCATGAGTAGAAGTAAAGCGCGTGCCTGCTTCTGCGGAGAGGATGCCGGCTCTGCCCGTCCATGTAAAAGTTTCTTCTATATAACCTGCAAAGGTGGTTAGGAAAGGAATGTCGCGATAGGAACGGGGACGCGTCCAAAGTCCGGAAGGATGTGTGGGATCGTCCGTGCGTCCGTGTCCGCGGTTGCCTTCTGTGTTCCATTCGCCCCCGGCTGAAGTGTGCGATCTCCATTGTTCCCCATGCCGGATCAGGTGGGCTGAAAGAGATACCGTTGCGCTGACGGGGATGCCTTCCAGGCGGGCAAGGCTATAATAATCGGGCGGGATGAAAAATGCCGTGTCTTCTCCTGCAATCGTGCGTTGTGTTCCGATGGATTCCATTTGAGTGTGGCGTTTACGCTGTTTGTCGTATTGACGGGAATAGGAAGCCGCTATCCGATAGGCGAGAGAAGTCAGGTAACGGAGGTTGGTTTGCCAGGAGCCATATATATGAGCGGAAAGGTCGGCTTGTTTCGCACGGGTATATTCTCCTGCTGTACGGTCTTTTTCTTGCCTGTAGGCATCTTTGGAAAAATTGCCCGCAAGAGAAACGTTGAAAGTCGCTGCCCTGAATCTTTCTGACCAGTTTACCCGCAATCCGCCCCGGTGGAACGACCTTTCGTGCGAACGTTGGTCTGCATAAGTGTGGGTGTATCCGGCAAAGAGGTTTACAATGCCGTCCGTTCCCGTATTCCATCCCCGGCCGGCTTGCAGGGCTTTGATGAAAGGGGTGACTTTTATATCGAAAGTGAGAGGTTCACATTTCGTCCGGCTGTGTATGAGAACAGCTCCCGATGTTATGTCGCCGTAACGGGCAGAAGGTATTCCCCTTATGATCTCAACCGATTCGATATTTTCGAGCGAAAGCTGCCGGGTGTCGTATCCCAGCTGGCCTTGTTCCGCTTCCGTACCGCCGAACAATCTGAGTTGCAAATTGGTATTATTGGAAATTTTTGTGCCATCGATCCATATTCCTGTCCCGAGAGAGTTGGTCTGGTCGCTGGAATACGAAGAGCGGATGCGCAGGTATTGTGGAGAGAGCAGGCTCACTTCCGGTGTCAGACCGCCGGGAAGTAGCTGCATGAGGTCGGCGAGAGAAAATGGCTGTACGTGTTCTATAGCCGTACGGTTCAAGGTGGATGAGGTGGAGAGAGCCCTGTTTTCTGAGGCTGTGACCAATGCTTCCGGTAAATGGATCACTTGTAGTGTGTCGTTCCTAAAGCGGGTTTCTCGGGGAACTTGCGGATAGGCCGGAAGAATAGGAAATTGAAGGATTGTAAATAAGATTAAATAGCGTAACATGCGGCAAATATAAAATAGATTATCGTAAATCGATATGCACAGAATAATATAATTTTGTATGTGCTTGTTGTCGAAATTTCAGATATGTTTTTCAAAAGTTACGGTAAAGTTCCTATTCTTTTTATAATTTCGGGCTTTACTTGGAAAATTTTATATGCTGATGAAAAAATTTTTAGGATTTATTTTAGCGGTTTGTGTTTTACCCGGTTGTGAACGTCATGATGTGAATGAGCCGGAAATGGTCATGGCCCGGGTACGGGTGAATATGCCGGAAGATTCGGATGTTTCGCAAGTTAAAGTGGAGTGGAAAAACCGAACAACAGGTATGGTGTATACTGCTGTTACGGATAGAGACGGTATTGCCGGGTGTGAAGTCGAGCCGGGAATTTACCGGGTGACCGGACAGAAAAGAGAGATCGAGGAACAAAAGAACCTGGAGGAATGGTATAGCGGTGGTTTGGACGAGGTGACTGTCAGAAACGAAGGAATCGATACTCTGATGGTTTTAGAACGAATACAATTGAGTCGTTTGCTGGTAAAAGAGATATACTATGCGGGATGCTATACCGATGACGGAAGGCCTTATCAAAACGATGGATATGTTAGCCTTTACAATAATTCGGCGGATACGCTTTGGCTGGATGGCATTTGTGTGGGGATTGCGGGGCCCGCTATGGCATCGGCAGAATCGGAATGGCTGAGGGATAATCCCGAATTACCGGAATTACCCATTTATCGTTGTGGCTGGCAATTTCCCGGCCGGGGACACGATTACCCGCTGTTGCCCGGGTGTGAGGTGGTTCTTGCGGTGAATGCCGTGAATCACACTGCCGGGATATACGGACATTCCCAGTCCGTCGATTTGTCGCAGGCCGATTGGGCATTTTACCGAAGTGATTTTAATCCGGAATTTTCGGGAATAACTCCGGAGGTCAAGACTTTATCGCTGTTTTGGTTGAATTGGAGCGGGATATTGCCGCCTACTTTTTCGCTGGGAAGCAGTGGTCCGGGACTGGTGGTTTACCGGATGGAAGGAGAAGCTGAAGAATATGCCCGCACTCATACGAAATATGTGCCCGGCAGACCGGAAACGTCGAGTTTTATGTATTTGACGATCCCCAGAGAGTGGGTTTTGGATTATGTGGAATGTGTAGAAGGGCAGCAATATGTTAATTATAAACGCGTTCCGGCTATACTGGATAAAAGTGCCGTTTATGTCACCGGAGGAGTCTGGGCGGGTAAGGCCTTACATCGTAAAAAGGTGCGAGAGATAGACGGACGGATGATTTATCAGGATACCAATGATTCTGCCGTTGATTTTTACGAAGATGTTCCGAGCCTGAAGAATTAGGACAGGGAGAGGCATCTCGAAATAATAAGCGAAAATTTAAATAGTGGTATATATTTTTATTGAATATTTCATCTATAAAATAAGTCTGGAATACATTCCAGACTTATTTTATAGATAATCAGAGGGATGTTTTTCTATTCCGGTGTTCCATCGAACGGGGAGAATTTCCAAATATTTATTTTTTAGGTGGCGGTGTATCGACAAAACGCAAGGCGTGCGTCATGCAAAAGTTGATGCAGTCGCCACAGAAACTACAAGCGTTCGGATTGACGAGTTTCGCTTTACCCGTTTTGAGATTCCACTCAAATACTTTTAATACGCAGATATCGATACAGGCACCGCAACCTTCGCATAATCCTGTGTTTATAGAAATACCACTATCTACCGGAGCCGGATGAATCATTCTGAAAATATTTTTAAATGAATAAGTATCGTTTTATATATTTTGTTATTTCTTTGTGTCGTGGTGTGCAAAATTAGTGTTATTTTTTTATTTTATAATTTTATTTCAGATTAGTTTGGTGCGAATTGCTTGTTTTATTTTCTGCTTATTCTGGATGACAGGATGCAGGAATGAGCAGATAGACAGGGAACGGGGACAGGAATTGTGTGAGGCTTTGTTCCGGGTTGGAATTACAGAATCATTCTGCGATTCGATTATATTGTGTTCCCAATCGTTGCCTGTTGCGATGCAGGTCGATGTTTTGCTGGAAGCCGTGAGAAGCGATATCGGAGGGAATTATCAGGAGAAGGTGAGAAGCTGGCTTTGGGAAGCGATAGAAATTGCCCCTGAAGAAAAGGCCGTGGAAGTGGAAATGGAGCGGCTGCGCTATTATTTTCGGACGGAATGGCAAAATATGGAGTCTGTGGAACGGGAGGAAGAACGGGAAAAATTTGTTCGTTTGGAGAAAGAATATCGACTGAATCCTTCGCAGCGTGCCTGGTACCTGTTCTATAAAGCCGATATATTCGCCCGTTTGAATCTGTTGGATTCCTGGACCTGGATGCGTGAGGCGTTACAATTGGCTAAAAAAGAAAAGTTACCGACCTTGCAGGTCCGGATATTGGAAAATTTTGCCAATATTGCCGTTTGGGGAGGAGATTACGATTTAGGCATATCTAATTGGAGACAGGCTTACCAGATCCGTCAGCAGGAAGGGTTGTTCGTGGATTTGTGGGAATACTGGAGCCGGTTGCAAAATTACAGGTTCCAGGCTAAACGTTATTCTGAAGTGCTTCAGGGCTGGCAGGAATTACTCCGTGATTCAGAAATTTGCAGCGATCCTCAAAATGTGACGAAGATTTTACGCAGCATGGTCAAGGTGTATCAGACCGTTGAGGATTTCCCGAATGCCCTCTGTGTATTGAGGCAATTGGAAAGCATGGAAAGAGGGATATTTTTGAAAACAGGGATATGGAGTGATATGGCGGATATTTTCAAGGTGCAGGGAAAGTCCGATTCCGCGGGATTGTATTATCGTAAGGCTGTGAAAACGTGGGAAAGTGCTTATCACTCCCGGATTCTTTTCGGACTTTTCCCGGCTTATTCCGGATATGCCTGTGAATTATGGGAACAGGGATATAAACGGGAAGCAATCCGTTTGTTGGAGAGGGCGACCGCTAAAGTTCCCGATTTTAGTATCTCGGATGCGCCACCTATCGGAGGTGTATATTTAAAACCTTATTTAAAGTTGATTTTGCAGCTTAGCGAGTACTACCGGGCAGAGGGAAATCCGGGAGCGGCGATGAAGATGCTTTTTTTCAGGGATTCTTTGCGGGATAAGTTTACCGAATCGGATGTATGGTATAAGGAAATGGAACTGACAGAGCGCTATCGCAATCAGGAATTGAAAGTGCAGTTGCATTTCCGGGACGAACAGTTAAAGGTACGCAAGAGAATGTTGCAAGGTGTGGTGCTACTTTGTATGGCATTGGCCGGTATTATTCTTATGCTATGGAAACTTTATAGGCAGAAGCAACGCCGTCTGGACGATATTTATCGGAAACAAAAGCAGTTGGAGCGTTTGGAATACAGAGTTTCGATGTCTGAGGCGGAAACACCCGAAGCTCAGTTATTCATGCGGCTGGAGCGGTTGGTTGTCGAACGGCAGTTGTTCCGAAAGCCGGAATTGTCGCTCGACGAACTTTGTACGGAAGTCGGTTCTAACCGGACTTATGTATCGGCTTGCGTGAATAAAGAGGCGGGTATGAATTTTACTTCCTGGATTAATAAAATCCGTATCGATGATGTCATAAAAGCGATCCGGGCAGGAGAACACGACCTGACCGCCCTTTATATCGTTGCCGGTTTTGCCTCGCAGACTTCATTTTATCGTAATTTTAAATTGGTGACTCAAATGACTCCCAAACAATATTTAGAACGAGAAAAAAGGTCTGTAAACGAGTGAGATAGAAGAAAAAAAGAGGCGTTGGACAATCTGTTTTTTCGCCGGCAGGAAAAAGAGGGTGGTTTTACTGGCTTATCTTGTCGGGAAATTCTAAAGGAAATAAATATTTTCTTTTCTGAAAATAGTGTAAAACAGATTATTATTATTACATTTGCGCCCGAATTTAAACATAATGTCCAACCTATTAGCTGAGGAAAGATTAAAATTATTATGACAGAAGAACAAAATGCACTGCAGGCAGAAACTGCAGAAAAAGAAGTTAAGAAAACAGCTCCTGTAACAACTGCAGAGGCAGATGAAAATTTTGATTGGGAAGCTTACGCTAACGATGATGTAACTCCCTCGTCTCAAAGAGAGGCTTTAGCACAAAGATATGCTGAAACTCTTTCTAAAGTAGCTGAAAAAGAAGTAGTAGAAGGAACCGTAATCTCTATGAACAAAAGAGAGGTCGTGGTAAATATCGGCTACAAATCGGACGGTATCATTTCATTGAATGAATTCCGTTACAACCCGGAATTGAAAGTGGGTGACAAAGTTGAAGTTTACGTAGAAACTCAGGAAGACAAAAAAGGTCAGCTGACCCTTTCTCACAAACAGGCTCGCGCATTGCGTAGCTGGGATCGTGTAAACGAAGCTTTGGAAAAAGACGAAGTTATCAAAGGGTTTGTTAAATGTCGTACGAAGGGTGGTATGATCGTAGATGTATTCGGTATCGAAGCATTCCTGCCGGGTTCTCAGATCGATGTTAAGCCGATTCGTGACTACGATGTATATGTGGGTAAAACAATGGAATTCAAAGTGGTTAAAATCAACCAGGAATTCAAGAACGTTGTCGTATCGCATAAAGCTCTTATCGAAGCTGAACTCGAACAGCAGAAGAAAGACATTATCTCTAAACTTGAAAAAGGACAGGTACTCGAAGGTACTGTTAAGAATATTACCTCTTACGGAGTGTTCATCGATCTGGGCGGCGTAGATGGTTTGATCCATATCACCGATCTGTCTTGGGGACGTGTAAACCATCCGAATGAAATCGTGGAACTGGATCAGAAACTGAATGTAGTTATCCTTGATTTCGATGATGAAAAGAAACGTATTGCTTTAGGTCTGAAACAATTGACACCGCATCCCTGGGATGCTTTGGATGCTGAATTGAAAGTAGGCGATAAAGTAAAAGGTAAAGTGGTGGTTATGGCCGATTACGGTGCATTTGTCGAAATCGCTCCGGGTGTAGAAGGTTTGATCCACGTATCTGAAATGTCATGGTCTCAGCACTTGCGTTCTGCTCAGGATTTCATGAAAGTGGGAGACGAAGTGGAAGCCGTTGTTTTGACTCTTGATCGTGACGAAAGAAAAATGTCGTTGGGTATCAAACAGCTGAAAGCCGATCCATGGCAGAATATCGAAGAAAAATACGGTATCGGAACCAAACATACCGCTACTGTGCGTAACTTCACAAACTTCGGCGTGTTTGTAGAGATAGAAGAAGGTGTGGACGGATTGATCCATATTTCCGACTTGTCCTGGACGAAGAAAGTGAAACATCCGGCAGAATTTACCCAGATCGGTGCTCCGATCGAAGTGGTTGTTCTGGAGATCGATAAAGAAAATCGTCGTTTGAGCTTAGGCCACAAACAGTTAGAAGAAAATCCCTGGGATGTATTTGAAACGATCTTTACATTGGATTCAGTACACGAAGGAACTATCACAGAGATTTTCGATAAGGGTGCCGTTATTGCATTGCCTTATGGAGTAGAAGGTTTCGCAACTCCTCGTCACTTAGTGAAAGAAGACGGAACTCAGGCTAAAGTGGATGAAAAACTCGATTTCAAAGTGATCGAATTCAACAAAGCTGCTAAACGAATCATTCTTTCTCATTCTCGTATTTTCGAAGATGCACAGAAATCAGAAGAAAAAGCGAAGAAAGCAGTAGAAGAAAAAACTACGAAGAAAGCAGTAAAACAGGTAAAAGAAAAACTCGAGAAAACAACTTTGGGTGATATTACCGAACTGGCTGCTTTGAAAGAACAGATGACTAAAAAATCTGAAGAATAATAAGTGAAATTTGAACTTACTATTTTGGGGTGCGGTTCTGCCGTACCCACTTCAAAGAGAAACTCTGCCGCTCAGGTACTTTGTGTACTTGAGCGGTACTTTCTTATAGACTGTGGAGAAGCTACGCAGCATCAGCTGAGGCGTTTCCACATCCCTTACAATAAAATCAACCATATTTTCATATCTCACCTGCACGGTGACCATTTTTTCGGTTTAATCGGTCTTCTTTCGAGCCTGTCGATGCAGAACAGGCGGGGAGAGATGCATGTTTATGCCGATAAACGGTTGCAGGAAATTATAGAGTTTCAGCTAAGGGTAATGAATAGCAAGCTGGGGTATCCGCTGATCTTTCATGCACTTTCGAGAGAAAAGGAGGTTATTTATGAAGATAAAGCTGTGACGGTAACCTCATTTCCTTTGAAACATCGTTACGATGCGCCTGTATGTGGTTTTTTGTTTCAGGAGAAAGAACGGGAGAGAACGATTCGTAAAGATATGGCCGAAGCCTGGGAGGTTCCTGTTGCGTTTATGCAATATTTGAAGAAGGGAGAAGATTTCATCACTCCGGAAGGGCAGGTCGTCCCTAACCGGCAATTAACTTTATCGCCTCCTGCTGCACGTTCATACGCTTATATGACCGATACCTTATATCGGGACAGGTTTGCCGAGTATGTACAGCATGTGGACTTACTTTATCATGAAGCTACCTATGGACGGGAACTCGAAGCCCTCGCTAAGGCTACTTTTCATAGTACGGCCGAACAGGCAGCCTGTCTGGCAAAAGCTGCCGGGGCGAAAAGATTGCTTTTAGGGCATTTTTCAGCCCGCTATTCCGATCCGGCTTGTCTTTTACCTGAAGCACAAGCTATATTTCCCTGTACGGAAATTTGTACGGACGGAGATGTTTTCGAAATTCCGGTTGCTAAACGTAGTTTGTGAGAAAAAAAACGGGATATCATTTCAGTTGTCCGGGCCGGGGACAAGGACCGAACAGTTTAAATATAGTTTCCCGGGTATCGGATAGGTTATTCTGATACATATTGATGCTTTTATCGTCGGCTAAACTGTTCAATATGTAATTTTCCGGATAAAAAGCACGTTCGTTATGTTTCTGAAATTGTTTTTCCAAATCCATGTATTTACCGACATCTTTTCTGGCCTGGGTATCTTGCAGTAGAGGAGACAGATTTTTGAAAATCTCCGCATCGTATTTTCCTAAAGGATAGCGAAAAGCCAAATGCATGCGTGCCAGTGTACGGGTGTTTTGTAGTTCTCGCGGGATCGGTTTTTGGTCGTAACAATAGAATGCCTCTTCTTCGATTAATTTATTCATGCCGGGATGAATGCGGGAAGGTTGTTCGATAAGGATAAAATCAGGGCTGAGATCGTATTTCCAGGTAGTGGATTGAGTGCAGGAGCGGATATAGTTCCTCCCTGTCGAATCATAGGCGAAAGTCAGGCCGGCACGAGTAGAAAAAGGAGAACTTGTTTTTCTTTTATCGGTTAAAAGAATTTGCCGGAGTAATTGATAATCGATGTAATCAAAGTCCATGCCCTTCAATTCCTGTCGTTCCCGGTCGATCGTGAAAGTTCCTTTACAGGAAATTCTTACCTTGTCCGGATAAGCCGATGTCTTTGTTTTGAATGAGAATATATAATCGAGGCTATCGGTATCGATAGCCTGAATGTCATAGAGGTCGGTGTCGTTGAATAAGGGAGCGAATAGCTGTACCGCCCGGATCAGGGTAAAGATCTTTCGTGTCCCGACGTCGAAACGAATGTCTTCGGAGGTCATGTAAATAGGGACGATGGTATCGCTGCCATCTACGGTCAGACTGTAACTTTGTGCCATATACTCGGGTACGATATAGGAGCGGTAAGTTTCGTCCCATATATTCAGGGGTTTTATATCGCCGGAGTAAAAATAATAGCCGTATTCCCTTCTGTATTCAATGGCCGAGTCTCTGCACCAGGTGATTTTTTCGTAACGGGCCGGAGCATAGTAATAACAGAGAGGTATTCGCCGGGCTTTGGATTTTTGTAATTTGGAACTTGCAATTTTGAGTAGCTCTGCTGTGGATATACCCCGAATGACGGCCTCTTGCAAATCGTATTTCAGTTCTTTCAATTTGACCACAGGCGATAGAATCAGATCGCGGATGCTGTGTGTTTCCGTTTCGTATCCCATTCCCTGAAATTGAAGTGAATCGGTAGGTTGAAAGCGTGAGTAGTTGATCGTACATTCCCCATCGATATCGGAGGTTGTTAAAAGGATACTTTTAGCCTTATAAACTACATATACTCCGAATACAGGTTCTTTTTTAGAATCGGTAATTTTGATCCGGAGTATTTTTTCCTTCGTTTCGGCTTTTATTTCCGATATCCCTCCCAATAAAAGAATTATCAGGCCGATGATGATTTTACCATTCATACTCAGGTGTATTTTTGGAGCATATTCATTAAGGCCGATTTTGAAAACGGTTTAGTCAAAAAGTCGTTGCAACCTGCCTGTAATGCAGCTTCTTTGTCGCTTTCAAAAGCAAAGGCCGTTAAAGCAATAATGGGAACGGTTTTAGATTGCCGGCGGATGATTTGTGTCGCTTCCAGACCATTCATTTTCGGCATTTTGATATCCATTAAGACCAGATCGGGAGAGGTCGTTTTAAACATATCCACTGCTTGAAACCCGTTCTGTGCATGGTGTAGAGTATACTCCTTTTCGAGCAGGGTTTGAAGCAGAAGGTAATTGCTGTCCACATCTTCCGCCACTAAGATCGTTTTGTGGTGTCCGTCTTTTTCTATCGGTATGAATGTCGTTTTTGCGGGTTGGCTGTATGGAGAAACTATCGTTGCAGGGATCGTGAACTGAAATAAAGAGCCTTGGTTTTCTGCCGATTCTACCCAAATTCTGCCTCCCAGGTTACGCACGATCATGTCGCAAATGGGAAGTCCTAAACCCGTTCCCTGAACAAAGCTGTTTAATTTGACGAAACGATTGAATATTTTATCCTGATTGGCTTTCGGGATACCGATACCCGTATCTTTCACAAAGAATCGGATAGTATCGTTTTCCTGCCGGAAGCCAAAGCGTACTTCTCCTTCACAGGTAAATTTCTGAGCGTTGGTAAGCAAGTTGGATATCACCTGAGCTATACGGTTCCCGTCTGAAAGGACCGTAAGTTCGTCGTCCGTCTTTTCATAAATCAGCCCGACATTTTTGGGCATCCGGGCAAGGTGTGTATCGAATACTCCCTGGCATAGTTCCGAGAGATTCACCGGATGATGGGTAAATTCCAAAATACCCGCTTCAATTTTTGAAAGGTCGAGAATATCGTTGATCAGTTGTAAAAGAATATCCGAATTTTTATCGACGATATCATAGAATTGTTGCCGTTCTTCGCTATCTTCCGTATCGGCAAGCAGTTTCGAAAAACCGACGATAGCATTTAGCGGAGTGCGGATTTCATGGCTCATATTGGCTAAGAAGGCCGATTTTAATTTGTCGGATTCCTCTGCCTTGATTTTGGCCTGCATCAAAGCCTGTTCCGCTCTTTTCAAATCGGTGATGTCCCAGGATATACCCAATAATAAAGGAGCTTTTCCTTTTACGGGAAGAATTGTCTTTATCGTATTTACGATTCTTTGTTCGCCCGATAGGTTGGTGTAGTCTTCTTGTATTTCAATAGTTCCCTGCTTTCTTAACAGATCGAGGTCGGCTTCTCTGAATTTTCGGTAATCTTCCGGATTGGGAAATATTTCGGCATCCGTATGCCCGATTGCTTTGGAAGCCGGAATTTTGGAAAAACATTCAAAAGCTTTGTTCCAATACAGGTATTTGAAGTCGTTTCCGGTATCTTTCACAAAGAGGTAAGCAGGTACATTATTGAGGATCGTGTCCATCAATGAGTTTAGCTCATGGATTTTGGTTTCCTGCTCGATCTTTTCCGTAATGTCTCTGGCGAAAGTCCAGATCACTTCATTATCTCCGCAATCTTTGAACAAGTAAACCGAAATTTCCTGATGCATGATCCGCCCGTGTAAATCCCTGCGGACGGTTTTATAATTCAGGGTTCCTTTTTTCTCGCGGATCGCTTCGATGTGTTCTTTCCATTTGCCGGAATCGATATCGGGGTAGATGTCGGATATATTGTATTGAGAAATTTGCTGTTCTAATTGGTAGTGGCCGATAAATTGTTTGTTTGCAAAAATAAGAGAGCCGTCGAGAGTTGCCGCATAAATTTCGTCTATGGAATTATTGACGGCATGCTTAATCATTTTCAGTTCGTTCTGGGCTTTTACCGTGTCGGAGATATTCCGGCAAATGCAAAGGATATAGTTGTTGTCGAGCGGAATGAAACGGTTTTCGAAGTGCTCCATAACCCCGTGCACATACAGATTGTGGAAAGCGCTGGAAGCCTTACCGGTCGAGATGGCTTTATCGAAATTCTTTTTAATGCCGGTATAAGCATCCGGAGGTAAAATATCGATCAGATTTTTACCGACCAGGTTGGCGGAAGAATCTCCGACATGAACCGTTTCTTCTGCCGAAGCAAGTGCTACGTAAGTTCCCCGATAATCGAATACAGACAGCATATCCGGCAAGGCATTGAGTATTTGTGTCCCGTGATTTTCCTGAAATTCCGTAGATATGTTTTTAGGCGTAGAGAGCGGGCAGCATAAAGGAATCTCGGTAGGGGATTCCTGGGATAGTCCGATTTTGTCTTCAAGTTCCCTGATTCTGGCAATAAGCTGTTCTTTGGAAAAATCCTCGTAATTAACCATATCTTTCATTTAAGTGTCCGGTTACAAAAGTAAAAAAAATCTGATAGATTGAGATTATGTTAAGCTCTTTGTGCTTTTTCCCATGTACCTTTTCCGCCTTTTTTTCTGAGATAGAAGAATCCTTTTAAAACATTAAGGTTCATGAATAGGAAGTAATAAGGTATGAAAAGTATTTTGTTTTTTATGTGTTTCTTTTGCTGCATGGCTCCGATAGCTCCCAGTAGGTAGAAAAGTATTTGCAAACCTAATAATATGGCGTATAAGTTTGAGGGGTACAGGCAAGAAATCAATAAGTTTAGAGGAAACAGCAAAAATAGTAACACCGGAGTGATCGACCAGCGTAACACCCGGTGGGACAGGTATTGAAAGCGTAATATTCCTAAACGGAAAGGGTTGGGAATCAGTAGGGAACGTAACCGGATAATAGCTTGCAACCCTCCGGCAGCTATTCTTACTTTTCGTTTTTCTTCGTTTTTTATGTCGGCCGATCCTGTCTCGAGGGCATAAGCCGAACTGCTGTATGCTATTTTATATCCTTTTTCGGCTATACGCATAGAAAGGATGAAATCGTCGAGCAGTGTGTTTTGCGGCATCGGCTCGAACAGGTCGGTGCGGATCGCGAATAGTTCTCCGGCAGCTCCCACTGCGGAATAAAGCCGGGCGTCCCATGCTTTTAGTTTCGATTCATATTTCCAATAGAATCCTTCACCTCCCGACGAGGCGTTGTCTGCATCTTTAACGGCGATGCGTTTTTCTCCCGCTACGCATCCTATCCGGGCATTGCCGAACGGACGTATCATCTCTTTTATGGCATCGCGGTTTAACATCGTATTGGCATCGGTAAATACTGTAAACGGTGTTTTTACAAATGGAACTCCCCGGTTCAACGCGGCTGTTTTCCCGTTTCTCTGTGGCTGATAAAGTACTGTAATTCCGGGGTATTCCGCAAGCTTGTCGTTTGTGCTGTCGGTGCTGCCGTCGGTAACCCATAGAATTTTCAATTTGTCTTTCGGGTAATCCAAATCATAGCAGTTTGCCATTTTTTCTTCGATGACTTCTTCTTCGTTATAGGCGGCTATGAATAAGGTTACGTCGGGCAGTTCCTCCGGGAGTTCCGGCTGCACGGCAGATACGAATAATTCTTTGATTTTTACTAAAATATATAGTATGACAGCGTAACCTATGTAAGTATAGATCACAACAGCTAAACTACACCAAAATAAGATTTCAAGACAGAGCTGCATCAAATGTATTTTTCGATAGTTTCTTTTAGACTATCCGGAGAAAGAGGTTTGGTCAGATAATCGTCGCATCCGGCTTCTATGATCCTAACCCTGTCCTGGTCAAACGCAAAAGCAGTCTGGGCAATAATGGGAATAGTTATAGAGAGCTTGCGGATTTGGCGGGTGGCTTCCAATCCGTCCATAATCGGCATTTTTACATCCATAAGAATGAGATCGGGATGGTGCTGTTTGAACATTTCAATAGCTTCTACCCCGTTGTAAGCGTGTAGCAGATTATATTTTTTTCCAAGTAAAGCCTTTAATAAAAGGAAATTACTTTCTACATCTTCTGCGACAAGTATTGTTTTTTGTGTTGTTGCTTCCATACGTTGATAGAAGATTAATCTATTAAACAAATGTATTTAAAAAATATCGGATTTCAATGATAAATCTGTAAATACTGGTTTATGATCGCTCCAAAATACGGAGGGTGATCGATAGTGTGAGCCTTTAAAAAGAGGCGAGTATAAAATGAAATCGATACGTAATATTTTCTTTAGTCCCCGGAAAGTATAGCCATAGCCCTGGCCGCTTTCGCGAAAACTGTCTGTGAGCTTACCTTTTACCGTGTGGTAACTGTAAGAAAGCGGGGGATCGTTGAAATCTCCGCAAACGATCACCGGATAAGGAGATGCGTCGATTTGCCGACGGAGAATTTCAGATTGGATGGCCCGCCGCTTGAAATTTTGTTTCAGCTCCGCATAGATCGAAACAAAGGTTTGAGAGTTGAATTGCCCGTCCTGAAGTTGCTGACGAAGGTACTTTTGTTTGCGGCTGAAATTGGTGGTTTGCAGGTGGCAATTAAATACCCTGATGGTGTCGTTCCCGATTTTGAGATCGGCCCACATGGCGTCGTTTGTTTCAGAAGGGATACGGATGTTATTATAGGCAACGATAGGATACTTGGAAAAAATTGCCGACCCATAACTGGCATATCCGCGCTCGCTTAAATAATTCGTTGCATAATAGGGGAGTCCTAACCGTGCCGAGAGTTTTTTTACCGGCACCTGAGGAGTACTTTTGTATTCCTGAAAACAAACGATGTCTGTGTTCCGATCGCGCATATATTGAGCGATTTCGAATTGTGTATCGTTCTTTTCCCACGAACGGAAACCTCCTACATTATAGGTTGCGATCCTGATGTTGTTTTCGCTTGCCGGATCGGCATGAAAGCTGATTTGGAAAACGGATAAAATATAATTGAAATTAAGCAAAATAGAGATAACAGGCACAATGACCCACCGGCTTTTTTGTACTAACCAATATAAGAGCAATACCAGATTGACCAGAAGAAGGATGGGCAGAAAAAGGTTGATAAAAGCAGGAAGGGTGAAAACAGCGGGAGAGACGTAGGGAGCTAATAATCCTAAAAGGCTAAAAATAGCCAACAACAGGGTCACCGGAATCAATAAAAGCGAAAGAAAAAAGCAAAATGCCCGCATAGCTGGTTCGGTTATTATTTGTTGTTTGGCAGAAGGTTGGAATCCTCGTCTTTGTATTCGTTTTTAGGAACGAAGTATCCTGTAAAGTTTTTTAGGTGTTTTTTAATTCTTACTTTCAAACTTTGCAGCAGGGAGCCATCGGCACCGAGTGTGCTGGTGGAAGTGATCGCCCGTGCTTTGCGTGTGGTGATAAATTTAAGTTTCCCGTATTGTTTCAATGCTAAGGCAAGCGATCCGTCTTCTCCCCGGATGATGTCGGTACGGAAGCCGATCTGCCGTCCGTAATCCGTGTTAAATCCGAATACCATTCCCCGTACACAAAGTTCCGGTCTTCGGAACGACTGGATTTTCAAATGTATATCTCTTAAAGTTTCGTATAACCATAGTTTATGCCGGGAATATTTTTCTCCGGGTAAGAAACTCCATAGGGAGTAAACTCCGGCTGTTCCTTTGCGTTCGAGTTGCCGGACGAGGGTTTGAATATAGCGGGGAGGGTAAAGCGTGTCGGCATCGATACAGATGTAATATTTCCCCTTTGCCTGATTCAGCCCGCATTGACGGGCATGTCCCGGGCCTTTTTGAGTTTCCTGAAAGAAACGAATGCCCGATCGCTGGAAAATCTCTCCGGTATGGTCGCCCGAAAGATTATCTACACCGATGATTTCCACAGGGAAATCACAAAGGTTATCGGCTAAAGACCACAGGCATCCCCATAAACGCCGTTCCTCGTTGTGAGCGATGACCACCACAGACACCAAAGGAGTGTCGCTTATAAAATTCTTTAGTTTATCACTTATCTCTTCTTGTACCGATTGAGGTATTTCCGCCAGATTCTTTTCAAAAACAGCCAGATATTTCCGATACCATTTCATGTATTTATCGCTTATAAATTTTTTCACCGCTCTGTGAAAAGTTTTTATCTTTCCACGGAGCGGTGCTTGTTTTTAGCCAAAGACTATTGTAAGTGTCATGGTTGAGTCCCAATCCGGCTTATTACTGTTTTTTGTATAAGTTGGATTCTGTGGGATGTTCATACCAGTCTTTATTGTTTTCTTTATTGGAATTGATCCAGCTTTCAAACTTCGGATAAGCCTGACGGATATCGACCCGTTCTTCTGCATACCGGAATTGACCGGGAAGCAACAAGCCCCACATCAGTCCTTTTGTATTCTCCTGCAAGTCTTCCTGTGTGGTACTCTTGTCTGTGTGAGAGAATTCCGGTAAATGTATTTCCGTTTCGCGCGGGTTGGTGTTGGATGCAATTACTGTAAAGAGGTTCAGTTTTTTCAATGTGAGCACCGATCCCGGAATCGGATTGTTGAAATGTATGGTAACCCGGATATTCTTAACTTCTTTTTCTGCCCCCTGGAGTTCTCCCTGAGAAATGGTGTTTATAATTGTTGTCGTATTATTTACCCCCAGCAATTTATGGGCATTGTCGAAGAAGGGGATTACAGCATGGGTCTGTCCGGTTTCCACTCCCTGTGAATTCACCTTGAACATATCGTCGGAAAATTCTATACCGTCGCTATATTCTATCGATTTCACCACAGAAGGCGAGATTCCGTCGAGCTGTAAAGCAGCTCCGAGCCGGCGTGTTCCTCCTATCGCTCTTACGCGCATATATAAAGTCAGGCTTTGGGCTTCGTATTTCTCCGTCATCATCCGTACGATGGAATCTATTCCTATGACAAGGTCGTTCATGTCGTAATCTCCCGGATAAGGATAGGTATCTTCAATGATCCAGGTGTGATTTTGGGTCATCGATTCCGGATAAGGGAAAGTAGGATTCGAAGGATCTCCTCCACCCGGCGTGTTTCCTTCTCCGGTACAATCGCCTGCCGGAATTTTAACAGATGAGCCGTCCTGTGAGAAATAAGCCGATCCCGACAGGGTGTAATAAGGGTTATAAGGCGGGTTGCCTTTGAACTTATTGCAATTGATTTCTAAGTTTCCGCTGAATTTTACGTGAAGTCCGCTTGAAGCCCAAAGAAATTCACCTGCGTTCAATACGGCGAAATCCGCTCCGTTACCTGATATCGTACTCAATCGGCTGGTGAACGTGATTTGCTCTTTTGCGCTGATCAAAGAATAACCGTTCAGGGTGATTTTTGCTCCGGTGATATACATTTTGTCTGAGGACAACGATGTATAACTTGCCTGTTCGTAGCTGCCTCCGGTGAATTTAACCTCCTGTACCTCTATCCGGCATTGGTTGTTCACTTGCGTACCGTCGAATTGAATGGTCGTAGCTGTGATTTTGTGTTTGTTTAAAACGGTTCCCGCTCCGGTGATCAAGGTCTGTGCAGACAATACGGCATTTTCTTCGTTTACCAGTTCCGGATTGTTGAGTTCCATTTTACCGGCAGTGAAAATTTTATTATTTTCAATGCGGGAAGGATTCTTCGTAGTCAGTTCCTGCACATAAAATTCTCCCTGATTGTATATATTGGAATTCTCCGTGCGGGTAATCATCTGGTTTGCATAGAATACTCCGTTGTTGGTTAATTCGGAAGTATTTTTAATGTCCCAATTTATGTTACGGGCATTTTGCTCTCCCCATTGGCCTCCCTGTGCGATGGCAATGGTCATTTCGTTCGTTTGGATATCCCAGGCATTTTCGGACAGCACTTTACCTCCGTTAAGCACGTATATTGCCGAATTTTTGGTAATGTGAGTAGCTGTGGCCTGATTGTTCCAGGTTCCGCTTACGTATAAGATTCCTGCGCCTTCCGGTGGGAAAATGAGACTACCGGTGAAAGTTCCCGGCAATACATAAGTTGTGTTCTTTGTCATCGTATAGCTGCCCGATCCCGAAATTTCAACGGCATCGGCGGGTATCTGCCAATTTATCTGCTGGCGGGAAGCCATTGTCTTCGCCATTTGGGAAGTAGTCGTTCCCGAAGGCTGAGGAGCAAAGTTACATACGAGCTTTCCGTTGAGGACCGTCCCCATCTGAATGCTTTTTTTACCCGTAGGGTCTGTTTGCCGGACATACAAAGTGGTTTTGGTGTCGGGCAGGGTGATGTCGGCTGTGAAAGGCTGGTTTTGTTTAGAAACACCTTTCGCATATAAAATAGCCTCCGGATTAACCAGCGGATTTTGTTCGAATAATTCTATCGTATAGAAATATTGTCCTCCATATACGTCGTTAGGGAAAACTTGAACTTGAACCGTAGAAAGAGTTGCCCAGTCGAAACCGGCAGGAATGTCTTGGATAAAATAATCGTCCCAAATCGCTTTGGGATCATACACCTCCTTATGACAACTATTCAAGCCTATGATTGCTGATAGAATGAGTAGGATGAAAATGTTACATTTTTTCATAACGATACTTTTAGGTTATAGTTAGTCAATTAATACTTATACAAAAATAATCGATTTTACGCAAACTTGCAATTAACAATTGAGATGTGGGAATGATTATAGGGAAAGTTATGTTTATTTGTTTTTATTTTAATTTTCTTGTAATCATTTTGTTAGTCGGTGTTTCTTGCATTAATGGAATAAGACAGATAAAGAAAGTTGCTGATCTTTTTATATAAAAGATAGTTACAATTTTATAATATCGGACGGGTCGATATCTGATGTCTTTATTATTTTAACATAAAGTGTTGAATGAGTGTAATATATGATTTTCAGGGAGAGAAGTGGATTTACCGAAGAAAGAGGGGATGGAAGGAGGCAGCCCGTTCGTGAAAAATCCGTAAAGTTGGAAATGTGTAGGGGGTTGTCTTGGAATTTGTTCATTCTTTGAAGATCAGTTCCATGATTACGGGATTGTGGTCGCTCCAGGCTTGTTCGGGGGATCGGTATTCTATTCCTTTGAAATGCTCGCTATAAGCCATGAAATCGATGCGCAGCAGCCTTTTTAAACCGTTGAACGAATGACCGTAGCCCTGACCGCAATCCCGAAAGCCGTCTTTTAAGTCCTGGCCGGCAATGTGGTTGAATGCGAACGATGCGGGCGTGTCGTTAAAGTCACCGCAAACAATGACGGGATAACGGCTGGTATCGATCATTTTTCTGATTAGAATAGCCTGGTCGGCCCGTTCCTGAAAATTATTTTTCAGGCAATCCAGGATTTTGACCAATGTATGGGCTTGTCCTTTCCAGTCACGGATACTTTCTTGACGTTTATATTCTAATTGGTTCTGTGAAAAATTGGTTGTTTGTAAATGGTTGTTGAAAATGCGTATGGTGTCCCGGTTTATTTTAATATCCGCCCACATAGCTCCGTTTGTCTCGGAATTGAAACTGATTTGTCCGTAATTTACAATGGGGTATTTGCTGTAAATTACCGTTCCGCAGTTCGACCATTGGGATTTGCGGTTAAAAAAAGAAGTCCGGTAGGACATGTCGAATCTCCGTAAAGCGGAATCGGCCGTAATCGTGGCATCTTCACAAAATTCCTGAAAGCAAAGTATATCTATTTTATAATCGCGGATCATCTTTTTAACATCGTATTTTTTAGGAAATTTTGTAATCCAGTATGCTCCTTCGATGTTGTAAGTTGCGACAGTTATAAGTTGCCCTGCCGGTTTCTCGGATGCCGTGGTCTTGGGAAAACGGTACATCGAAGCGAAAAAATCGTAATTGACCGTTAAGGCTACCAGGGGACAGAGCACCCACCATTTTCGCTGGTATATCCAAAATAGCAATATTATAAAATTAATGATCAGGATTCCCGGCAGAAAAAGTCCGGAAAAGGCAGGCAGCCACCATTCATTGGGATTTGTGTATGGAGCTATGACTCCACCTAATCCTAATAATGCCAACCCCAGGGTAAAGGGCTTCATTAGCAGATAAAAGAAAAAGCGAAGAGCTGCCATAGTTAATATTGTCTGTAATATTCTTTCGTTTGATCCCGTAAAAAGTTTACAAAAATACAGATATTAATGGATATTTAAAGTTTATTATACTACTTATCATGATTTACTGTATTTTTGTACTGTACTTGTAAAATTTGGAATATGGCAATCAAAACAACAGAATCGCAGACAATCAATTTTTTACGCTTATTTTTTTGTGTGGCAATTGTGTTTTTGCATGCCTATACCAGCACACAGCCCATGGAAGGGTTGGAAAACGGGAAGCCTGTTTATGAGGCGGTTACTTATATGTTCTCTTTACAATGGGGAGAGGTGGGAGTGCCTGTGTTTTTTGTCATATCGGGTTATTTGTTTTTTTATAATACCCGTTTGGACTTCCAGGATTATAAGCGAAAAATCCGTTCGAGAGTAAAAAGCTTGCTGATTCCGTATCTGTTTTGGAATTTCTTATTTATTGCTTTGTTTTTTGTTGCCGAGCAATTGCCGGTGGTATCACAGTATTTTTCCGGAGTGAATAAGCGGGTCAGCGATTACTCCTGGCTTGATTTTGTCCGTGCGTTTTGGGATAGGGGTGAATGGCAGGGGGGAAACGGCACGCCGTTCGACTGGCCTTTGTGGTTTGTCAGAAATTTGTTTTGCCTGTGCCTGTTGTCGCCTGTTTTGAAATATTTTATTTGCTGGTTTAAAGGCTGGGGAATATTGGCTCTGCTGGCGTTGTGGTATTGGAGCGGAGGATTGGATTTCTTGCTTTCGAGTGTTCTGTTTTTTACGCTGGGGGGATATTTTAGCTTGATCAGGAAGGAATTGATCGTGGAAGATAAGAAATACCTTCGTATCTTATCGGTGGTTTACCCTGTTTTATTCTTTGCGGATTTTTTTACCCGGGGAGAAGCGTATCATTTGATCGTTCACCGGACAGCGATATTGGGCGGAATATTTTTCTTTTTCTATTTAGCGGCCTGGGGAGTGGAGAAGGGACGGATTACGGTTAAACCTTATTATGGACAGCTTTCTTTTTTGCTTTATGTGGTACACAATCCGGTGTTGAATGTGGTGAGGAAAGCTACGGTCAGCCTGTTCCCGTCGGCCTCGGACGGCATGTCGTTATTGCTTTATTTTGCCGATGTCTTTATCGTGATCGGGGGAACAGCCGTTCTGTTTTTTATTTTGCAAAAGTATCTTCCGGCTTTTCTGCGGTTTTCAGCAGGACGATGAATGACGGTTTTTCAGTACCTCGTCAAAGAGCCGTTCCCATTGCTGCATGATGTTTTCCAGTTGAAATCTCCGGGCGTTGATGCGTGCCTGAATGCCCATCTGTTGCCGGATTTCGGGATGTTCGATCAGAAAGCAGATTCTTTCGGCTAATTTATCGATGTCTCCGTTTTCCACCAGAAAGCCGTCTTTGCCATTGTCGATGATGTCTTTCGGCCCGCAGGGGCAGGCAAAGGACACGGACGGAACGCCGCAACTCATCGCTTCGGTGATGACCATTCCGAAACCTTCGAAACGGGAACTCAGTACGAAGATCTCGCTTTCCATATATTTTTCAGCGATATGATCTACCGGGGCGTGGAATCGACAGGATTCTTCGATTTTTAATTCCTGAGCCTGCCGCTTGTAAGGGGCGGGATCGCCTGCCCCGTAAATAGCCAGCGTATAATCCGGGTGTTGCCGCTGCACCTGCTGCCAGGCCCGGAGCAGCAGGTCGAATCCCTTTTGAGGCTCGTATCTCCCCACGGCAAGCACTTGTTTGGAAGGCATGCCTGTGATTTGTTCGGGGAAAAAGGAGAGGGGATTGGATATTGCCTCTATGTTGTTCAGTTCCGGGTATTGCTCCTTGTCTTCATTGCAAAGAACGATGAATTTATCGAGCTGTTCGATCTTTCGCAGCATTTGATTCATCCACATTTTCTGCAATATCCGTTTAACCGGATTCCGGGCAGCATCGTCGAAGTTACGATAGTTTTTGCGGTTTACGTGAATTTCTCCGATTTTCCGGCTGCCGTCTTTGATCGTGTTGATAAAATTGATTTCCCGCCGCATCATAGAAATCGTAATGTCGGGTTTCAGTTGCTGAAGGCATTGCGTTAGCCTTTTTTTGTACATGCGCTGTTTTTGCAGATAAACCAATCCTTTTTTCCAAAGGGGTAAATGCCATAAACTATCGAAATTCAGGTCTAAATGAATCACTTTAATACGGGGAGAAAGAGGAAACCAGGGTGTTTTATCCTTGCCGTCTGTGAGAATGAGATACACTTCGTATCCTGCCTGGTCGGCCAGGTAGTTGGCTTTCAGCGTCAATACTCTTTCCATGCCTCCGGCAATGTATAAAGAGGGGATACAGTAGGCTATTTTCTTTCCCATATTATTTTTCTTTGGAGATGTGTTCGATGACTTTTTGCATTTGTATTTTCCAGGAGAGATGTCCGATCGATTCTCTGATTTCCTGTGCAGATTGTGTGCGGGTATCGATAAAATGCAGAATTTCCCGGATATCGATCGGGGTTTCGTCTGCCGGAGCTTTCAGTATATAGGGCATGTCGTCGAAATCTTCGTCCGTTTCGGAATAAATAAACGGGATACCCCTGGCAGCGTATTCCCTGTTCTTTAACGTTTTGATTTTGTCGATCCCGGAACGATGCCTTCCGAGGCTGCCGATGGCAAAATCGCATCGGTCGAACAGGCCGTCCAGTTCCTCTCCCTGTTTTTGACCATACAGAGTAACCCGCTCCTGTAAGTTATATTCCTGAATGAGCCGGTCGAATAGCTGTTGCTCATATTGTCCCAATCCTCCTACAATGTGTAGAAAAACTTCCCGGTCATGAGGCTGGCGGTAGTATTCCCCCAAACCGGTCAGAATCCGGTCGTAAGCATGCCAGTAATGCACTTCTGCAACGGCAAGCAGGTGTATTCGACCGTCCGGATGATCGTCCTTCTTTTTCAGAGGGATTGCCTCGAAGTCGATGCCATTGGAGATACAAACGGTTTCTTTGCCGAAAATTTCGGATTTATCGGTGAATGTAACGATGGCGGAGAGGGCTTTTGCCATGCGTTTCCGGTATATTTTATCTATTCCTAATTCTATTTTCCAGAAAAGCGGTACGTTCCGGTATTCCTGATCGTAAGGATAAGTGGGAATCTCCATAACCGTTTTGATACCCGCCTTTCGGAGTTTTTGATAAAAACGGATCGTGAACGGATTGGCATTGTGGAAAGAACGGATATAAACCAGCCCTATATCGTTTTGTTGGGCATATTGCAGTACGGCGTCATAGCTGGTACGTTTGCGTAAAGGGGCTAAAGGGCTTTTCCCATAATCTTCCAGCACCTGATCGTCGATCATCCTGACTTTATGTCCGTTCGCCTGTATTTCGTAATGACAGAAGAATACCTTATGGCCGTTTGCCTGCAAGCCTTTCATTTGGTATCTTATCTTTTTACTGATACCGCTGACAGGGGACAGACCGTGAAAGATCAGGAAGAGTATATTCATATTTTGCTCTTTTCAATGCTTATACAAAGTTATTATATATTTTAGGATAATCCTGTTTATTTCGGATAAAAACAATAATTTTGCATAGAATCGGATGTCTTGAAATACTTCTGTGATTGTAGTTTACACTCCATAATAAAATGAAATAGCCAGCATGAAGATTTGTTTTTATTGTGATTCGATATTTACGTTCGGCGGTGTGCAGCGTGTGCTGGCAGGCCTTGCCAGGGAGTTGTCCCGGCGGCATGAAGTGACGATTCTGACAAGGGACGATCCAGCCGACGAAGACCGTTCTATGTATGGATTGCAGGACGCTGCATTGAAGTTTCGCTATTTGCGTTATCCGAAATTGCCGTTTTACGAAAACATTCCCTGTAAGGCTTACAGTTTGCTATATAAGAAAATTTTACCGCAGAATGCCTGGACTACAAGGTTATATACCTATTCTTCGTTCCCTTTTGCTTACCGGAAGCTTTTGATCGGGGCATTGAGGGAGGAGGATTACGATGTCGTGGTAGGGGTGCATGTCTTCCCTTCCCTGTTTTTGGCGGGAATACGCAAGCATATCCGGGCAAAGGTGGTCGGCTGGATGCATAATTCTTACGAAGCTTTTTTTGGACAGCCCGGAATTTGGCTTTGGAAAGGAGAGAAGCGTTTTAAATATCAGTCGAAAGCGTTGGACGAGATTGTGGTATTGACCCGGAACGACCAGCGTTTGTACCAGGAGCGCTTAGGGGTGAGGACGAGTGTTTTATACAATCCTCTGACTTTGGAAACGAAGGGGCAGGGACATGCGCTTTATAAAAAATTTTTGGCCGTGGGGCGTATGACTCCTTTTATGAAAGGATTCGATATTCTGGTGGAAGGTTTTGCTTTGTTCGCCCAAGAAAACAGCGAATGGACACTGGATATTGTGGGCGAAGGAGAAGAGGAGGATTTGATACGTTCGCTGATTGCAAAACACGGATTGGAAAGCCGGGTGAAGATTCATCCTTTTACGAAGGACATCCAGAGGTATTATGCCGCTGCCAGCGTTTATGTGCTGAGTTCCCGTTGGGAAGGCTTCGGTTTGGTGCTGATTGAAGCGATGTCGCACGGTTTGCCTGTCATTGCTTCGGATGTTCCGGTGGGGAAAGAGTTGCTGGGGGATAAATCTTTCGGTTTCCTTTTTGAAAACGGCAATCCGGCTTCACTTGCCGGACAAATGAGCCGGGTGGCGGGATTGGCGGAACTCGGAGAGCTGGGAGAGGAGGCGAAAGCTTATGCCGGGGAGTTCGAGGCAGGCTATATCGCCGGAATATGGGAAAAAACGATATTAAAAAATTGAGGGTTCATGGCTTCTTTAAAGAAAGAACTTTTTTCGGGCGTGTTCTATACGGCTATCGCTAAGTATTCGGGAATACTGATTTCTTTGGTGGTGGCGGGTGTTTTGTCCCGTTTGGTCGCTCCGGAGGAATTCGGAGTCATTACCGTGGCTACGGTTGTCATTTCCTTTTTTTCGGTGTTCAGCGATCTGGGAATTGCTCCTGCGGTCGTTCAGCATCAGGATTTGAACGATGAGGATTTATCCGGCTTGTTCTCTTTTTCCTGCTGGACGGGATTGGCCTTAGGGTGTGTTTTCTTTTTATCTTCGTGGTTGATCGCTTCTTATTACGAAGACCGGGCATTAATACCTATCGTTCAGTTATTGTCTTTGAATTTGGTTTTCGCTTCTGCCAATATCGTCCCGAATGCTTTGCTTTTCAAGGCAAAGAATTTTAAATTCATCGCCTGGCGGAGTTTGGGGATTCAGGTTGCCGGAGGGGTGATCGCTATCGCTGTGGCTTTATTGGGAGGCGGTATATATGCTCTGGTCGTTAATCCGATTTTATCGAGCATCTTGCTGTTTGTCGTTTCTTATCGCAAGTATCCTCAAAAACTGAAGTTCAGTTGGGGAATTGCCCCTTTGCGGAAAATTTTTCGTTTTTCCGCTTATCAGTTTTTATTCAATATCATTTGTTTCTTTAGCCGGAATCTGGATAAATTGCTCATCGGGAAACATATGGGAATGACCCTTTTAGGATATTACGATAAGTCGTACCGCTTAATGATGCTACCTTTGCAAAACATTACTTATGTGGTTACTCCTGTAATGCACCCTGTTTTTTCGGAATTGCAGAACAATAAGGAAAAAATGGTCGTCTCCTATGGAAAGATTGTTCGTTTTTTAGCTTTGATCGGGTTACCCTTGTCGGCAACACTTTGGTTTACGGCGAAAGAAATCACTCTGGTGATTTTTGGCGATCAATGGCTGCCTTCCGTGCCTGTGTTTCAAATCTTGTCGCTGTCGGTGGGCATACAGATTATTCTTTCTACTTCCGGAGCCATTTTTCAGGCGGCGAACGATACTAAAAATTTATTTATCACCGGCTTGATTTCGGCTGTGCTGAACGTTACGGGGATGTGTATCGGAATTTTCTATTTCAAAACCCTTGAAGCTGTGGCCTGGGGAATCTGTATTTCATTTACTCTTAGTTTTTTACAGTCTTACTGGGTGATGTATAGGGTGACCTTCAAACAAAGCATGCTGCTGTTTTGGAAGCAATTCGTATCTCCTTTGGCTTTGAGTGTATTGATCGGCGGGGTGCTGTGGAGTGTGGTGTCTTTGCTGGATGATTGCCCCATGCTGCTGAGCCTGATCGTAAAAGGCATGATAGCCCTGACCGTATGGGTGATTTATATGCAGATGAGCGGGGAATACGATATTTGGGGGAAGACACGGAGTGTAATGGTAACTCTAAGAAATAAACTGAACAGATAAGGTTATGGGAAGTAAAAAGTATAATCGTCAAATCGCTTTTTTGCAGGTGTGGGCCATTGTGCTGGTGTGCTTGGGACATTCGCTTTTCAATCCGTATGCTACGATATACATTCATCGCTGGATATATGCTTTCCACATGCCTTTGTTTATGTTTTTGTCGGGCTATCTGCTGGTGTATGCCTGCAACATTAAGAATAGGGAAGTCCGGGATATCGAGTGGTTTGGACGGGAACGATTTTTATTGAAAAAAGCGAAGCGTTTACTGTTGCCTTACTTTTTTATCAGCACATTGGTTTATGTGCCTAAATGCTTATTGAGTGCTTATGCACTTCGTCCTGTGGATCTTTCGTTCGGGGCATATATACAAATGCTGCTGTATCCCTGGGATAATGTGATTAAGTTTTTCTGGTTTTTACCGACTTTGTTTATTATAACCCTGCTGACAGTCGGTTTGATAAAAGTTTTCCGCATCCGGCGGGAAAATATGTTTGCCTATGGAATTATTTTTGTGGTCCTGCTTTTATTGAAGGTCTTCAATCCTTTGGAAGGTGTTTCTTTCCTGAATTTAGAAGGAGTGATCGGTTATTGGTTATTTTTTTGGTGCGGGTTTGTGTTTTTCTTTATTCAGGGCAATATCGAGCGCCGTTTGTATTTAGAGAAAGAATGGATGTGCGCCTTGCTCGGAATCGTCTTTTCGGGATTAATTTATTATTTCCCGGATGCTTCCGCTCCTTTAGTCCGTGCAGGCTATACGTTCTTAGGTATTTTATTCAGCCTTTCCCTCAGTAAATTATATGTCCGTTATCATGCCCGTTGGGCGGATCATCTTTTCGGAAGCTCGTATGCCATTTATTTATTTTCGTGGTTTCCGTTAGTGGCGGTGCAATTTATCGTGCAGAAAGCAGGGCTTTCCTGGCAATTGGGATTGGTAATCGCCTTATCGGTGCAAATCTATATTCCTTTTCTGTTTTATAAATTGATTTTAAAGATAAAGCAACGCGGAACGTGGGGAAAAAGAATCGCTGCTTTATTGGGGCAGTGACCGGTCTTTTCAGGCATGAGGAACTTTTATCCATTCCTGTTGTTCGAAATCGTATCGTTTGATGACTTTTGCCGGATTTCCCGCACAAATGGAATAGGGCGGGACCGACCGGGTGACGATGCTTCCTGCGGCTATCACACTGTGTTTACCGATTTCGACTCCTGCCAGTATCACGGCATTGGCTCCGATCCATACATCGTCCCCGATGCGGATGGGTGAGGTGGATACGCCTTGTTCGGCGATTGTTTTGGTTACCTCGTGGAAATTATGGTTTAAGCCGGAAATGGTTACGTTTTGGGCAATGTTGGTGTGATCGCCGATATCGACGGGGCCGATGACCGTATTGCCTAAGCCGATGCGGGTGTGGTTGCCGATCGTGATGTCGCCGACCATATTGTTTAAGGCGGAGAAACTCTCTACTACGGATTTTTGCCCTAAGCAAAAGCGATTGAAAGGAACCAGGTCTTTCCGTACGTTACGGTATATGATTGCGCCTTTCCCTTTTTGCAGGTAAATGAACTGAAAAGAACGAAGCCATCTTCTGGGACGGGTTTTTACAGGATGTACCAACAGATACAACAGCCTTTGTTTCCACCGGGGATTCTGTTTGATTTTTTCTTTCAGTTTCGATAGCATGGTAAGTGTTATTAAGTTTTATCCTGTTTCAATATTCTTACGATTCGTTTTTCGGCATCGGTCTTCACCCGGAATTCCACCCGTCTTGATTTTTCTTTGTTTTCTTGCCCGTCGGCATCGAAAATGAGCTTGCTGGACGAAAGACCGTTGGCTGTGAGATGTTTTTTTTCCCACTCGAACAGATTTTTATTCCAGTCTTGCCGAAGGATATATTCCAGAACCTTCCGGGTTCTGTTTTGTGACAATTCCATGTTGTTGAAATAGGCTTGCTGTTCGGAGGTCTTGCTAAACCATTCGCTCGACGTGTGCCCTTCGATGCGGATTTCTTCGATGTCGTTTTTATACTTATCGCTGGTCAGAATGTTCAGGTAGCGGGGGAAAAAATCGTCCAACAAAGCTTTGAAATTATTTTTCAACTCTGCGCTGCCCACTTCGAACAGAATGTCCGGTTGCTCAAACCGGATGGAGAGGGTCGATTCGTCCAATATCGCATTCCAGTCTTTCAGATTTTTGCCGAATTCTTTTTTCAGGTCTAAATACAATTCATTTTGTAAATTCTCGTAAGTAACTGCAATAGTTTCGATCCGTTTTTTTTCGATTGTGATTTTTACCATGTAGGTAATAGAAACAAAAAGGAATACCATCATCAGCACCGACATCAGGTCTGAGATGGATATCCACGGATTCTCTTCCTGTTTCCCGTTAAATAGTTTCATGTTCGTAAACAATCTGGAGTTAAGATTCTTCTTGCTGGCGTTTTAAGATCGCATTGTGGTCTAAAGTCAGTTTGTTGATAATGGTAATTAGGGTATGGGAGAACTGTTCCATTGCGCTCATTTCGCGTTTCAACCTTTCTTCCATTGTGTTTAGCTGCCGTTCCAGCTGGGTTTCCGTTGTTTTGACCAAACTGCCTAAGTTGTTCATTTGGGTTGTAACGGATTCTTGCTGCCTGGTGTTCAGAGAAATCGACTTATTCAGGAACAGACCGATGTTTCCGGATACCTGATTCAAGGTCTCCAGAGAGGCGTGTATGTTGTTGCTGACAATTTTAATTTGTTGGTTATTCGTTTCCTGAATCTCCCGGAGGCTTTTCACGGTTTGATTGATTTCTTGTATCGCTTCGTTTATTTCGCTGGAAATTTGAGAATTCCAACTGTCCATCGCTTTTTGAAGGGCTGCGGTAAAGGCGTTCACATGGAGTTCTGCAATATGTTCGGAAAAAGAATTGAAGGAAGCATTCAGCCGGGTTAAATTTTCGTTTGAGTTCCGGTTTGCTTCCTGCATGCAATTTTCTATGCTCGAAAGGATTGAAATAACCTGGGAGCCCTCTGCTTCCGGTTCCGTTTCGGCTTCCAGCCTGATCCCATAAACGGCCGGATAAAGTTTCAGTAATAACGAGGCACACATTCCGGCAATCGAGGTCAGGAAAGCTGTTTTCAATCCTTCCAGCAGGGCAGGAAGGGCAATCTCTATTTGTGTTACGTCAAAATCCAATAAGCCTATAAATATTCCGGCGAAGGTTCCGAGGATACCCAATGAGATGACCGTAGAAGCCAGGGTGGTACGGCTAAACCAGAATTTTCCGATGTAGGGAAACAGGAATATAAATAAGGAACTGATAATGGTGATATAAATGTTCATATCGTTATGAATTAAAGTTCAGGTAGATGTTCAGTAACCGGCGGGCCGTTTGTTCCCACGAAAAGGATTTAACCCGTTCCAGTCCGTATGCAATTTGTGCATCGCGGAAAGCGGAGTCCTGCTCCAGCCGGAGCAATTGTGCTGCAATTTCCTCCGGTTTTTCCGGATTCACTAAAATGGCTCCTGTTCCGGCCACTTCCGGGATTGCCGAGGTGTTGGAGCTAATAACCGGAGTTCCGCAGGCCATGGCCTCGAGCAGGGGGATGCCGAAGCTCTCCCGTAAAGAAGTGTATAGAAAAGCCGAAGCTCCGTTGTAAACGGCAGGCAGGTCGGCATGGGGAATATATCCCGGATAGTTCAGCAAAGGTTTTATTTCCCGGATATTCTGTTCCGTTAAAATCCGGTCTATAACCGATTCCTGCAAATCGGCTATCAGCAGGGGAAGCGGATTTGCCGATCGTTTCACATAGAGGCTGTAAGCCTTTAAGGTCAGGGGAGTGTTCTTTTTCGGATCGGTATTACCGAGAAATAGAATATATTTTTCCGCTTTCAGGTATTTCCGGGTAATGCTGTAAACTTGTTCCAGAGGTTTGAAACGTTTGTTGTAACCGTTGTGTACGGCTGTCAGTATGCCTGGCGGAAGCTGAAGCGTATCCTGAATGCGGTTGCATTCGAATTGTGATACCGTAATAATTTTTTTACATTTCCGTAAAATGCGGGGAACCACCATACGGCGGTAATACCAGCCTAAGTTTTGATACAGTGAGCGGTTTGTACCCGATCTTTTTTCTAAAAAAATAATATCGTGCAGGGTCAGAATCAGAGGCACATGGCTATATATCGGAGCTGTATTGCTGGTGCAATGCAACAGGTCGGGCCCGATCTTTTTCAGGGCGCGCGGTAGTGCCCATTGTTCCCAGAGCGGGTAAGTGGGACAGTCGACCTCCACGATATGTACGTTGTCGGAAGGAGAGAGGCAACGGTCTGTTCCGGGAGCGACCAGAATGTAATATTCATTTTCCCGGTCGAGTTTTTGTAATTCCCGGATTGTTTCCAATGCCACGAAATCCATTCCATGTTTGTTCGTCCTGAATATACGTTGTGCTTCGATAGCGATTTTCATGATGTGCGGTGTTAGTTGGGCGTTTCGCTGTGTTCGGTGTGTACGAATTTCGTGTAAGCTCCTTTTACCCGGAACAGGTTTACTACCATCATCAGGAATAGCAGAGGCAACTTATAGATCGATTTCTTAAATTTTTCATCGACCAGTTTATCCGGTATGGCCAGACAAAGGGAAACACCCAGAATAATGAATAAAGACCACCATTTTAACGCCAGAGGCCAGTCGAGCACCTGCATAAGGCATCCCATAAAAATGATGCCTCCGAAAAGGATCAGGCGGGGCGGAAGCAGCCATTGCAATAGTTTGTCGGTATAATCGATGTTCAGCGAGACGATAGCTCCCGGCAAATCCCGAAATACTCTTGACCATTGAGCAATCTGCGAAGCGATCCAGCGGCGGCGCTGGTTGTAAAATCCCTTTTCCCCCTGCGTTTTTTCGTCATATACGGGAACATGGTCGAGAAATTCGATGAAAATCCTTTGTTTAAGCAACAGGGCTTCCAGTTCCTTGTCCTCTCCTGCAGAAGAAACCTTTTTGATATTTTCATGAAACCAGGTATAATCGAATGCCATGCCCGAACCGATCAGGGCGGAAGATAAGCCTAAACGCACATGTCCCCGCCGGAAAATGGAGTTGTTTACCTCTTCGCTGATTCCATCGAGAATAGCAATGTCCGTATTCCGGTTTTTGGCGGTACGGTGTGCCTGGACTGCTTTCACTCCTCCTTCGAATGCATTGTTGATTTCGTGTAAGAAATTGTTTTCCACCATATTGTCGGCATCGAGAATAATCACGATGTCGTATCGGGAAGCATCCAGTTTATCCATTGCAAAATTCAGGGCTTTTGCTTTGGTACTGTCTTCATAGTCTGCCTTTAGCAGAATAACCGGTTGCCGACTGAGGCCAGCATTTGTTTCTTCCTGCATGTGGTCGGAAATAACTACTACGTCGAACAGGTCTTGCGGATAATTTTGAGCAAGGAACGACGATACGACTTGCCCGATCACCCGGTCTTCCTTGTAAGCCGGAAAAAGGACGGCGAAACGGCGTAGTTTCCGAGCAGGGGGATAACGAAATTTTCTCGTACCGAGAGAGGCCAGCGAAAATACCAGGGGGTAGGTCACTGCAAGCGCTGCCAGTATCCAGCAGATATATTCGAACAGATATAATATTTCCCGAAAATTTGTCATTTCGTTTTGTTTTTCAATGCTAAGAATGCGAATCCACCTTTCAGAATAGCGAGAGCCTGGCGGAATCTCGCCTGTGAAAGGTTGATCAGTATATTTTTGGGTGCTGCAATACCCCATTGGTAAAGCAGGCTGAGTATTAACCGGCCTCCCCGTCGATGCCTCCAGGCGTAAAGCAGGCGGTTGCGGGTGAGATAAAATACTTTCAGAGGACTGTTTTGTCCCGTGGTACGGCTTTCCTGGTGGAATACGGTGGCTCGTGGCTCATACCACAATTCGTAGCCTTTTTCGGTCATTCGGGTACACCAGTCCAGTTCTTCATAATAAAGAAAGTAAATTTCGGGCATTAATCCAACTTGTCCGACTATTTCTTTTTTTATCATCATGGCGGCCCCGTGCAAATAAGGTGTGGCTATGGAAGAATTATACTGTCCCCGGTCTTTTTCGTCGAAACCGATCAGGCTGTTGCGCAGGGTAACGGCAGAAAGCGGAGTGTAGCCTGCAAATTGGATGTGTTGCGGACTAAAGGCAAATTTTATTTTGGGACTAACGCCTCCGATTTCCGGTTTACTATCGAGTTTTTCGCATAAAAAATGCAGGGAATCGTCTGTAACATAAGTGTCGTTATTCAGGAATAAAAGGTATTTACCTTTAGCAGCCTGTATCCCGATGTTGTTACCGCCTGAAAATCCCCGGTTTATTTCACTCCGGATACATAAAGTTTCCGGGTAGCGTTGTTGCAGCACTTCCGCTTCGTTTACCGCCGAACCGTTATCTACAATGATCAGTTCATACGCCGTGGAAACATGACGGCGGAGGGATTCCACCAGCATGCAGGTTTCCCGTAATCCATTGTAGTTTATGGTGATGATCGATATTTCAGGTGTTTGCTCCATCGGCAGATAATTCTTTGTCGTAATATTTGGCTGCAAATACGATCCCCATTAAAGTAAATACAATGATTCCATTCGGAAAAGACAATACCTCGTTTGCATAAGAAGATACCATAAGCCCTGCAATCCCCGATAACATAGCCAATAATATGCCCCGCAATTCTTTGTTCCGGACTTCGTAAATGGCAATATGAGCCCCTTTATATAAAATCAGCAGGATCAGGGTAAGATAAATAACCAATCCTACGATCCCGGTTTCTACCCACAATTGCACCAACCAGGAGTCGGTGGGGATTTGCGAAATAGGGGAATCGGGACGGAAACGCTTGGCTTTTCCTCCTCCTAATCCTAAACCTACGCCGAAAGGCTTGTCGATCATTTGATCGTAGATTTTTTGTTTATTGTAAGTTCTTACGAGAAATGAGGCGTCCTGCGTATCGAAAACCGTCCGCATACGGCGGATTAAACGGTTATCGTCCCCGATCTTGGTATAGTTCAGAAATACGAACGCGCCTCCCAATACCAGCGCTGCCAATATAATTCCTTTGATGTTCCTGCATAGCAGGACGAATAGGGCGAAACCGAAAAATGGAACGGCAATCGCACTACGCGTACCTGAAATCACCAATCCGTATCCACCCGCCAGCGCAGCTAGCCCGAAAAGAATTTTTAACCATTTGTTCCGGACATAGAAACCGGATATTCCGAAAGTCACTAAGGATAGTCCCATGCTCGATCCGAAATTGGCGGCATCGGTGAATATGGAAAAATAACGGATTCCTGTGTAGATTAAGTGAGTGTGCGCTCCTCCCTGATAATACAGCCAATTCAGTTCAGTCGCATCGAATCCCCGGTTCCTTTGCCAATATCCTTTGGCGGAAGCGATCAAAGTCAGAATAGCCCAGATCACCAGTAACCATCTTACCTGTTTGTAACGGGTAAGCAATACCGGAACCAGAATAGCAAATGCCAAAGGGAAAAAGGCTACCTGTGGGATGGATAGAAACCAGGGTTCCAACAGCGCATTTGAATTGAATGCTTCACCCATACAATAAAGAAACCAGATTCCCCAAAAAGCTACTAACAAGTTTTTACTGCGTTCCCATTCCATGTGCTTGTACATGTTTTGCAACAGCACGAAGAATAGCAGCCCCAATACGAGAAAGGTCATGAGCATACCGCTCTTCATCGAGAAATAGCGGTTGATACCCATCACCAGATAGTTCATGATAAAAAGCACATAAAAGCTAAAGGACAGCCTTTGGAATAGCTGTAAGACACAGATCAACGCCAGAGGGATACCGGCAAAAATTATAGCCGGCAGGATTCCTACCCGGAAAGTCAACAGGTAGATCATGATAGCACCTACTATAATTCCGGCGTACATCCAGTTCTGTGAACCTTGATGTTTTATATGTTCCTGAATATTAGGCATTCTTCCTACGATAGTCTTTTGCTGTGAGGCCTAATTGGGATAATCGGTAAAAGAGTTTTCTTAAACGGGTGTACGGAGGCATCAGTCCATTGAAATCTTCCGCAGTTTCCAAGCGGGTATAATTCAGGACAAAGAGCAACGGAGTCGCTCCGGTCATGTCTTTCAGTCTTTCATATAGGGATTGATCGGTGGTTTGCCAGGTGCGTCTTGAATCGGCTACCAATAGGTTCAGGCTCACGCCGTTCATGATTTCCCGGGTAAGGGCGGCTTCCCGTAAGGAAGGATATTCCACCAAAATAACCGTGTTTCTCGACGATAATTTGTCGGTATTGTCCAGATCGGGCAGTTCTAAAGATTGAACAAAAGCCTTGGCATCGGTTTCGAACTGGTCGTGCCAGGATAATTTTTTCACATCCATACCCATCGATTGAAATTGGATAGCCATGTTGTCCAGAACGAAACTCTTTCCTTCGCCGGGTTCATTGCTGATGATATTGACAATATTGTTTTTTTCCGGCTTGAAATAAGTAGAGGCGAAACTACATAATGCTTTGGCGGACATATCCGTATAGGTTTGGTTGAATGTCCTGTACCTGCCCCGGAAAGAGCGGGTGAATGCTCCGGCCGTTACGCCTCCGGTGACCGTTTTCACCTTATTGCTGTCGCGAAGGGTACGGTCGAGTAATTCGATCAGCAGGAAGAAGAAGACGACAAAGATCAGAGAAGCGAGGAATATTCCGGCTGCGACTTTTTTCCCGTTACTATCCAAAGGATAGTCCGGATAGATCGGTTCGTTCATCACTTTTAGGGTAGCAGAGGTCATTTGCAGGCTTTTTTGTCGCAGGCGTGCATTGTTCAGAGCGGTCATGATGGAAAAATATTCCTGTTCCGCTATCGATACCGCCCGTTCTTTACGCGTCAGGGTAGAACCGATAGGAGCGTAGTGTGAGTATTTGGCATCGAGGTCTTCTTTATTTTTCTTCATGGCTTCCAATTCCGATTTGGATTTTTCCAAAGCAATGTTTTGGGTGAGCCATTCGCTGATGACGTTATCGTTGGAAATGCCTTCTTTGCTGTGTTGTAATTCCCCGTAACGGTTTGCAATGCTGTCGAATTGATTTTTCGACTGATACAAGCGTGATGTCAAAGAATCCTTAAGGGTTAATTGAGGATTTTCTGTGTAGGGAGTGGGCAGAGTCAAATTGTGATTTAAACCGGACATCTGGTCGATAGCGGAAAGAAAGTCGCTATTGTTTCGGAATATTTCGGCGTTTAACTGGATTCGTTTTTCGAGTTCCCGGGTTAAGTGGTCGGCACTTTTATTGGTACGGTAGGAATCCCAATAGCCTAATTCGTATTCTTTGTTTAATACGGCGATTTGCTTGGTTTCTTCCCCGTAATTAATGACTTTATTCTTTACACTGTATATGGTGAGAGAATCTTCTGCTTCTTTCAGTTCCCGGGCTGCCCTGGCTAATTCTCTTTCAAAATAAGCGATTACATTGTTCGTCTCACCGAAGCGAAGCACTTCGTATTGCTTGATAAATTCCTCGTTTAAGATTTTGAGGGTTTGGTAAGCGATACCCGGATCGTCGGTCGTATAAGACAATTCGAGCATATCGCTATTACCGTCGCGTTCTACACTGATCGTTTTCAGTGCCTTACGGTTGAAATACGGCAAAAAGAAACGATAGATTCCATATACATAGTTCCCCGGCTCGTTTTTTTCGTAGGCCAGTAGGTTTTTGTATGTATTCATTTCATTGATAGAGTCATTGGGAGAGCTCTTATCGATCAGGTGATGAATCGGTGTACCGTGGGCATATATGGCTTTATAATTCGACGCTTTGATGTAGATGTTGTCTTTATTCGGGTCTCCATATACCATAGAACGGGCATAAAGCCGTAAGGATACGTTTTTTAAGGTCTGGTCGGAAGTCACGATGTTCAATAAATTATCCATCATGCTGTTCTGGGTGGTGCTTGTCATGGTCATCCCGCTTTCCGAAAGGATATTGACCCCTGTGACCAGCCCTGTATAAATCGTGCTGTATGCTGTGTAATTCCGTGTGGAATGCTTGATTTGATAAATGGCGATCAAGGTGATAATCAAAGGTATGAAAATCAACCAATAACGTATCCTGTAAAGGAATTTGATGAAGAAGGAGATATAGTTCATGATATTATTTGTTTACAATTTTAGAACCTGTAATGATTTCAAGCCGCAGAATCAGCGATGTCAGTTTCGCTCTGGTAGATTCATATTCCGCCAGCGCTTTGGTTTGCTCGTTTTTTACAACCGATAAGTCGTAGGGAGTTGCCTTACCATTGATGAAGTTATTGACCGTGATCTTATAGTTGGCATCGAAAGTGATAAGTGTTTCGGATTGCCTCTGTAAAATTGCCAGCAAAGATTGAATATCCGTATATAGTTCGATGATTTCGATTTTCAGCATATTATAAATGACTTCCCTGCTATATTCGGCTTGTTCGATGATTTTTCTTTGCCTTTTTACGGAAGTTCCCCGGCTGACCAGATCGTTGATGGGGATGGTCAGGTTGGCCCCCACCGAATAGCTGTGTTGCGATGATCCGGTATAGGTGGTGGTAAGATTGTCGTATCTCGATTCATAATCGGAATAAGTCCCTAAAATACCGTACGTATATCCCGCTCTGGCGGAAAGATAGCTCAACCATTTCCTTCTTTCGATTTTTAAATCGTATTGAGCCGCCTCGATATTGGCATTGTTCTGCAATACTTGCGGATTATTGACGCGGGCATCTTCCAGCAGAGTTTGAAGAGGGGGGAGCTTGAACCGGGAATATTCTTCCGTGAGCAATTTTACCCAGTCTGTCGTGTCGGTAACGGTTTGAGCCGGTTGAGTGACCTCTTGCGAAAAACTGCTGCCGCTTATCGTACATAAGATGTAAATAAGGAGATATTTATACATATTGAATGGTTTTGTCGATTAAACATTTTCTTTTTGAATAAAGGCTGTAAATGTCCGGAATATGATTTTTACATCCAGAAGAAATGAAAATTTCCGGGCATACTGAATGTCCAGTTGTTTTCTTTCTTCAGCAGATAAAATTCCCTCCGTTCCCCGTTTCTCTACTTGCCACAAGCCGGTTAAGCCGGCAGGTGCCATAAAACGTTCGATGTATTCGTCGGATGTCAGTTGCTCCGCTTCGTAAAGCGGAAGCGGTCGATTGCCGACGATAGACATATCCCCTTTTAAGATATTGAATAATTGAGGTAATTCGTCAATACTGTATTTACGGATAATACGGCCTACTTTCGTAATTCTCGGGTCGTTCTGCAATTTAATAAAATTATTTTTCTTTAGCTCACTCCGGCGTTTTAAATATTCTTTTTCTGTCAGTCTGAAATCGTCGCCTACGAATATCGTTCCCGATTGTTCCGCCTGTGGGACGTAGTGAGAATAGACTTCGTTTTCGTGCGTGTCGTCGCCCTGGTACTGATTCAGCTTTTTAAATTCGCTCAGGCGCTTGTCTGCGTCGGCATACATGGAACGGAATTTGAGAAAACCGAAAATCTTGTAATTGGAGCCTACCCGCTGTGAGGTGTATATGGCAGGCCCTTTACTTTCCAGGCAGATTGCCAGAGCTGTTAAAATGAATACCGGGGAAAGAACCAATAATGCCGCCAGGGTAAAAAGTATGTCGAAACACCTTTTCCATAACGGGAGTTTGAATAAATGCATCGGTTGCTGTTTTTCCGAATGTTTCAGGCGAGGCAACAGTAACAATAATTGCTGAAGACTTTGCCGGGAAATGGAAATATCGATAATGTCATTGACACCATAATCAATGTATTTGTGTCGTAATTCTTTAGATATTTCTCCGGCAATGAGAAGCAGGTATTGATTGGATATCCGATTTTGCTTTAACAATTCTATGCGTTTCAGATTATCTTCCGTATCGGTCGATTCAATAAATACAAAGATAGGCTGTTTATGGGTATTGAAATTTTTGAAAATGTATGAACGAGCCTGAAACGGTGTTTCAACCACCGTAAGTTTCCGATTCAGCAATCCCTCTAAATGCCCGATTGTATCTTTATTGGTTCCTAAGTAAAGAACGTGCATCTATCCCTCTTATTTTTTACGTAAAATGTTTCTAACTCTTATTTTTAACTCCTGAGGGTTGAAAGGTTTTAATATAAAATCGTCCGCTCCGTCTTCCAAAAGCTGAATCCTGTCCCCGCTATTTTCCATACTCGAGAGAACGATCACCGGAATATCGTTGAATAAAGAACTGGCTTTTAGCTGTAATAAAAATTCGTGCCCGTTCATCTCGGGCATATAAACATCCGAGATAATCAGGTCGGGAATATGCCCTTCGTGCATCCAGCTCAATGCTTCGATGGGATTGCGGTGGTAGAACACTTCATAATCTGCCGCTAAATGTATCTGTATCACCTTGGCAATTTCCGGTTTATCGTCAACGATTAATATAGTTGTTTGTTTTTCCATGAATTCGTGCGTTAAATTTTGTCAAAATAGGCCTTTTAATTACTGTTATTTTGTATTGTAATAGGATGTATTTCGAACATACAAAAGTATAAAATTAAATTATGAATTGCTTATAAAAAACATTCTTTGTATTATATAAAATGTTTTATAATATTTTGTATTTGTCTATTAATCAGTGTATTTTGTTTTTGTATGTAAGAAAAAGATATAAAAAAGAGCTAAAGGGGCTGTTAAGAGAACAAGAAAAGTTCTACTTTTGTCAGAAATTTATTGTTGTTGTATAAAGTATTTTTTCATGCAAATAAATCCTTCTGAATTTAAGTTGCTTATTGTCGATGACGTACAATCGAATGTGCTGTTGCTTAAAGCTTTGCTGGGCAAGGAAGGCTATCGTATTGCCAGTGCTATGAACGGGCAGGAAGCTTTGGCTATGATTGAAAAAGAAAATCCCGATCTGATATTGTTGGATGTTATGATGCCGGGGATGGATGGTTTCGAAGTGGCTGCAACCTTAAAGTCGCAGGAGATTTATAAAGATGTGCCGATCATATTTTTGACTGCATTGGATGATACTCAAAGTATTGTGAAAGGCTTTCAATTGGGAGCTAACGATTTTATATCGAAGCCTTTCCGGAAAGAAGAGTTGATGGTTCGTATTTGTCACCAATTGTCTTTGGTGGCGGCAAAGCGTATCATCTTAGAGCAGACCGAGGAATTGAAGAAGACCATTGCCGGAAGAGATAAATTGTATTCTGTGATAGCCCACGATCTTCGTTCCCCCATGGCGTCTATGAAAATGTTGTTGAATACAATCATGATGAGCGTGGAACAGGATAAAACGAATCCTGAAATTTTCGATATGCTGGAGATGAGCAATAAGACTTCCGAGGAGATTTTTGCTTTGTTGGATAATTTGTTGAAGTGGACAAAGAGCCAGTTGGGAAAATTAAGCGTTGTACCTCAAATGATAGATATTTCGGAGTTGGCCGATGGAGTGATAGAGGTGATGCGTCCTGTGGCGGCTATAAAAAATATTACGATACGGATGGAAACGGAAGAGCATTACGATGTCTCCATAGATATCGAGATGATCAAATCCGTCATTCGTAACCTGCTCTCCAATGCCGTAAAATTCAGCCATAAAGATTCAGAAATAAATGTAGCTATCGAGGTTGCAGAAGATAAGGTGGTGGTTTCTGTTGCCGACCACGGCAAAGGGATCAAAAAAGAAGATCAGCCAAAACTGTTGCAGGAAGCCACTCATTTCACTACCTTTGGCACAAATAGTGAAGAAGGTTCCGGATTGGGATTGCTGTTGTGCCGGGATTTTGTGAGAAAGAACGGAGGAGAACTCTGGTTTGAATCTGAAGAAAATGTAGGTTCCCGTTTTAGCTTTTCCATTCCTAAAACCGTGTAAAGTTTAGGATTATGAATCATTTGGTTATTATGGCGG
>OGOU01000163.1_pt1 | contig 67273 bp, 42 predicted proteins | sample 1552721 | NCBI WGS metagenome assembly OGOU01 (sample SAMEA2580176, study PRJEB22360) | human gut metagenome | biome: human gut; feature: human-associated habitat; material: faeces | place: Denmark | collected 2008/2010
ACAAAAATCAACTCAAGCTATGCGACCCTGCCGTAAACATTTATTATTAAACAAGCTCTTAGAGCTTGCTCAAATGGAGAAGGCCTCCGTCAGTCAAAGAAACGCGGCAGGCCCGGACATTCTTCATAGACATAGTTTAGAAAATTGTTGAAAGGCTGCAATGCTTTGAATGATTCGGTTGCCGCCCGAACAACATCGTCAAAGGCGACAGCATCTTCGGGGAGCTTCCCCAAGGCCGTGAAACTGCGGGGACGCAACAAGTCGATATGTTCCCAATCTTTGGGAAATCCTTTGGGTGCAGTCTTAAGAAAATCTTCACCTACGATATTGAAATGAGAACGAAAATTGTTGGAATTAAGTATTCCGATATACTCGTCTACATTGTCAAATATCGAGCGTCGCACGGCTTTTAGAACCGGAGCCGTCGGACACCATATCCCACCACCGACAAATACATTATTAGGTTCGAGATGAAGATAATAGCCGGCAAGCTGACTTTTCTTACCTCCAAAAGGATTTATGAAAATACCGATATGGCGCTTATATGGAGTTTTGTCAGCCGAGAAACGCGTGTCGCGATATATTCGGTACATGCAGTCTCGCGCTTCAAGCATGGCCGCGGAAAGTTCGAACTCAGACAACGAAGCTATAAGCCTTGTTGCAAGATTTTCGGTCCGCTCTTTGACACAAAGATACCGCTCGCGATTGGCAGCAAACCAGTCACGGTTATTATTGGCGGCAAGCTCGTCAAGAAATCGCAATGTCTCTTTCATAATCAGTAACAGTAATTCTGTTTGTCCTCATTAACAAGATATTAAACAGTATATGATATACACATCAAGCCTTCGGACGCATGGAACGAAGGCTTGAATGTGCAGTCCTCCAGGAGGAATGCTTTTACCGAGTGAAATGCGCTCGCGCGATTATTTCCCGGCGATAGAGCACGAAACGGTGAGACGTGCGCGGCCTTTGGCACGACGGCGAGCAAGGACTTTGCGACCTTCGGGAGTAGACATGCGCTCACGGAATCCGTGTTTGTTAACTCTTTTTCTGTTAGAGGGTTGGAACGTTCTTTTCATTGTTGTATATAGCTATAGTTATTTTTGTTCGCATTTCGAAGTGCAAAGTTAATATTTTTCTGTCACATATCAAAATCATTTTTAACCGCACGCCATCGAATGTTTGATTTTCGTGCTATTTCTGACAGATTTATCATGTAACAATGCCACACTATGCCGGGGAGTTGGGCACAAGACAGGCACTTACTTTATCTGATAGTTGAGTTTTTTGGTTATTTTGCGATTACGTGACCGAAGCGATGATGAAAAAGCACTACAAAAAAGATGACGTGCCGTATGTTTACGTTTATGATAAGAGGCAAATGTATCTTCTCCGAGTTCAAAGTCTTCTTTGTAAACAAAATTTGGCGATATATAATAATATGTAGCGTCTTCGATAAGCGCACTTATACCATCCTGCACTCCGGAGACCTCGCTCAGTTGTTGACGGTTGGGAGCAAGACAAAGTATTCCCTTCTGACGGCAAAGTTCGACAACATGTCCTATCGTTGCATCAAAGTTGTCAGCAAGTTTATGCATGTCGAAATCTTTCCAATCGCTGTCACCAAGATTCTGTACCGGACGCAACTGAACAACATCCGGCAACAGTCCCTCGGGCCAAAGATCAAAAAATCTGTCTCTTTCGAGGTCATGCATATTCATCGAATTGACAGTAAAATTAACGCGAATTTTAAATTCAGGATGTCTGTCTTTTATCTCTTTAAGATTGTCAAGCAACGTATGCAGTTTGTCAAAATCGGCTCCGGGCATAAGATGCTCATAAGTCTGCCTACGCGTACCATGCATCGATATGGTAAGTTCATTCAAGCCATTGACGACCAGCATATCAATGTCGACTGCGCCGCTCGCAATCAGCTGACCGTTGGTTATCAATGCTATATGAGGAATACCGGCTTTGTACGCACGTGATATTATATCGGGAAGACGCTTATCAAGAGTGGGTTCGGCGCTGCAGCCAATCTGAAAGTTGAGCGCACGGCCAAAGAAGGTTTTCTGGATAATGTCTAACTGACTGTCGCTCACGCGGGATGGAGCTTCGTTACGCCGCTTCTCGCCGCTAAAAAGGCACATGCGGCAACGTAGATTACAAGCCATGACCGGGTCAAAATATATAGCAATATATCTGCGGCCTGTGACATGCATAGACCACAAGCCCATAAGTTTGACAAAACGTGGAACACGCCGACTGCCGGCTAAACGCAATAAGCGATAGATATTCATCTTGTAAACTTACTTCCGAGACGTCCAGAATACCTCAGGCCAGCCGGTGCGATGATTAATAGCACGTGACAGCACAAAAAGATAGTCACTGAGCCTATTGACAAATCGCAGAAGTACAGGGTCTACCTCAGCTCCGCTTTGTGCGAGAGCAAGAATCTGCCTTTCGGCACGGCGAACGACGCTGCGGGCAATATTGGCGCGGGCCGAATCGGGATGTCCGGTAGGCAAAACAAAGCTATTGTGACGAGGAAGCTGCGCGTCAAGTTCGTCAATATCTTTTTCAAGATTAGACACTGCTTCTTCGGGAAAAGGTTCGGGCTGCCATTTTGATTCAGGTTCGGTAGCAAGTGCCGACCCTATGTCAAACATTCTGTTCATTGCGTTTGTCAGAGTTGCGTGTGCTTCGTCAGGAATCGAATCACAAGCATGCAGAAGTCCGAGCCAGGAATTGGCTTCGTCGACAGTGCCATAGGCCTCAAGGCGAAGGTCGGTTTTGCTGACACGTTTGCCCCCGACAAGCGACGTGGTGCCCATGTCGCCTGTGCGGGTATAAACATTACTTTTCATAAGCTTTATCCAAGAAATTCGACACCAATGCCGGGACGGTCGGGAATAGTGACTTTGCCGTCGACTATCTTGATGCCATCAAAAATGTCGTTCGCGATAAGCAGGTTTCCGTCAAGGTCGGCGTAATCGACCAGGGGTGCAATCTGAGCGGCGGCAGTTACGGCGCACGATGTCTCGGTCATACATCCGACCATAACTTTCATTCCGAGCGAGCGTGCAAGCACAGCCATCTGATAAGCCTCATGCAGACCGGTGGACTTCATGAGCTTTATATTGATGCCGTCATAAGCTTCAGAAGCTCGTTTTACATCGGGCAGACGCTGGAAGAATTCGTCAGCGATGATGGGCAGCGGCGAACGTTCACGCAACCATGCTGTGTCATCGATACGTTCTTTTGCCAAAGGCTGTTCGACAAAGAGGCAATTGCGCTCTGCCAGCCAGTGACACATCTCAAGGGCTTTTTCCTTGTCATCCCATCCCTGGTTGGCATCCACGCAGATGGGCACATCGGTCTTGGAACGAATGATGTCGACAAGTTCTTTATCATTGTCAAGTCCCATTTTGACTTTGAGAACCTTGTAAGGAGATGCTTCGTCAACTTTCTGACGCACTACATCGGCCTTATCTATGCCAATCGTGAACGAGGTATTGGGGCATTTGTCAGGATTGAGCCCCCAAATTTTATACCAGGGCTGGCCCATGACTTTGCCAAGCAGGTCGTGAAGTGCAATGTCTACCGAAGCCTTGGCGGCACGGTTGTTGGGAGCCACAGACTCCATGTATTCGTGAATGTCCTCGATTCGGAACGGATCCTGAAACTGTCCAAGGTCGAGTTTTGACAGATAGGAGCATACCGACTCGACGCTTTCGCCAAGATAAGGAGGCATGCTCGCTTCGCCGTATCCGGTAATACCGTCGCAAGTAAGACGCACCTGCACACCGGGAGTAGTCGTACGCTGGTATTTGGCAAGATTGAATGCGTGACGGAGCTTCAGTTCATATGGTTCGAATGTCAGATTCAGACGACCGGGCGTAAATATTTTCTTTGTGGCCTGTCCGGCAGCTGACATTGACAACTTCGGAAGTGCGAGTGCGGCGGCGCTCAGGGCCCCAACGCGCAGAAAGTTTCTTCTGTTCATATAGGTTTATTATTTTGGAGGCTGTTGATAATCTTTTTTTATTAAAGAAAGACGGGAACTTGAAAATAGTTCAATGACATTTATGTGCTTGATTTTTCTTAATGAATCTATACAAGTCCGTGATTCTTTTTTAATGATTGTTGTGGCGAAATGTGGTATATCCTTTCTATAACGGAGAAAGACGTAAGATATTATAGCTAAAGCTTTTTCAGCGGTTAAAATACCATGGATGGTCAATGGCTCGGGTTATTCCTTTAGTACCTTGCATACCATTAATACGCACAGCATGCAGGAAGGGCGTACTGAGGTAGTCCGAGCTGGCAGGGTCTACACTGTTGCGTTTGACGCGACCCGACGAATGTACATAATTGCCGTCATGGTCATAGATTGCCACATGTGTGACACGTCCTGTCTTGGCATTACCGAAGAAAAGGAGGTCGCCTTCCTGAAGCGTAGGCCAGTTCTTGGCTTCGATACGGCGTCCGGTAAGAGCCTGCTGCGAAGCATCACGCATAATTATCAGACCATTGGCCAGATACGATGTTTTGGCAAGTCCTGAGCAGTCGAGCGATTTGACTGAAGTACCGCCCCAAAGATAAGGAGTGCCCTCCATTGAATATGCGATGTCAAGTATAAGTTCGGGATTAAACTCCTGTGAAGCCCATTCTTCGATTGGAGTCAATCCCGAGGTTTCAGCCCAGCCTTTGCGGCCGTCGGGGAGTTCTATTTCGATACGTCCTTTCTGTGCCTTTGATCCGGTAGCGACAACAATATCGCCTAACACAAGGTCGGTAACGACGTCACGAAGTCCTTTGGCTGTCGGTGTGGCGTAAGCACGTATTTGGTACGGTGATGTCACAACCATGCGCTTCGATTTACGCCAGGCGTCCATTTCTGCGGGAGTTTTTAAGGCCACACTGCTTTCGGGTATCCAAGCTATATATCCGTCGGGGGTCTGAACATGAAACCACTCGCCGTTTTTTTCGAGCACTCGCAAGGGCATGCCCATCAGTGCCTGTGTAGCCATCTCGGCGGCATGTGCGCCCTTTGTACGCAAGCTGGCTACAGAAATCCGTGGAAGTGCCCAACGGTCAGACGGATATGTCAGAACAGCATTACCTTGTGCAAGGGGAACTTTTTTGTCCTTAAGTGCATTTGTCAAAGTATCGGCAAGCCATTGTTCGGAAACGATGCCGCGCAGCATGATTTGACCGTTGTTGCCCTCAAGCGCTTCAACATCATATATTACCTGACGCGAATCGGGAGCATAGGCTTTTTTTACGCGCTCTATTTCGCCCCGTGCAACCGTCAGAGGTGATGCGGCATGGGCTGCAGCCGGCAAAGAAATAACTAATGCAAGAATTGCAAGTATGTGTTTTCTGGTTATCATATTGTGATTTTATTGGTTAAATTCATTTTATGGATTCGTCAAGTACCTGAAAACTCTTCGTCCATGCAGGATAGAAAAGGTTGCCTTTCGAGCATTCTACCTCACCCATCTGGAAATCTACAGTCTCGCTTCGGACAAAACGCTTTTTGGGGAAGAGTTCGCCACAGACGCCTTTATTCGAGGCCATGCGGTATACGTCAAGACCGGTCGACCAGTAGTCGCGCAGATTTTTTTCATTTAACCCTGTCATACGGCCATACGAAGTGTCGACTGGTACCCACCCTACCCCTTCGTAATATGTTTCGGCCCAGTCATGGAGATTTTCGCGTCCGGTATCTGTAGTCCATCCGCTTTCCCATCGAGCGGGTACCCCCAATGTACGCATCAGAGATATATACAAGAGCGTAACCTGGCCACAATCGCCGTGACCTTCGGCAAGGACATATTCGGGGATACAGCCTAAAGTGCTGTATTCGCGTGCGCCGGCCCATGGATAACGCGATACAATCCAATCGTAGACAAGTTCGCTCTGTCTGAATGGGTTTGTTTCATTACCGACGATAGCTTTTGCAAGCGAATCGAGTCGAACGATATGAGGTGCTTCCAATGCGGTATACTTTTGGTAAAGTTCGCTGGTCTTATCGTAATCCTTAATATTGGCGAGGATAAAATCGGGGGCAAAATATTGTCCGTAAGCCGTGTATTCGATTTCATATCCGAAGTGTGTATCCTTGCCTTCGGTCACCGGCTGCTGCATAAACATCGTATTATGCACCGAACGGTCATGACCCGAGATGATATAATCGGGCTGCGACACCGACAATATCTTAATGTCACCCTGTCGAGGAGACTCAAAAGGCACCGGCATCCAGACTCGCAGAGTATCGTCTTTAAGAGCATCCATATAGGGTACGTCAATAGTAAAGCGATATCTTATTTTGCGGGCGAGACCTTGAGGATTTCCTGTGCTACAGGTTTTGCCATCGCCTACGGTGCGTTCGTATACCGACCGAGCTTGGCCAATCCTTTCGTCCGATGCCTGACTTCCGCGATTGCTCCATCCGTTGTTCATTGCTGGATTCAACAAAGCAAGATTGCTCAACGATTTGCGGTGTACACGTTCCACGCCATCGATTACCATTGTCTCGATATAATGTTTATCGGCAAATTCGCGCGTATGCGACGCCACATCCTCGCCATATTTTTTAGCAATACCGGCGACGGCCTCGTCAAATGTCAACGAAAAGTCGCTAAGCAGTCTGGCTTTGATTGCTGCAGCCGAATCAGCTTCCACCCATTCGCTTGCTACATTGTCGGCGTATGATAGTCTTGGTATAGTCAATATGGCCGAAAGCATCGTCGCAACTAAAGCCCGGCGAGAAATCCTGATAACAATATTCATAAAATCCAAAATAAAAAAACTGTCTGAAAATAATTGGCAACCGGCCGTCCGGTTTTTAATTGCGTAAAGCTACAAAATTTTTTCAAAAAAACATTCAACTTCGGAGCAAATATTCAAACTATTTTTTACAAAACATGTTTTCTGAGACAGCTGTTAGCCGGTTAAAACGAACGCCGGCCTCAGTGGGTATCCCATTTAGCCGGCGTCAACTGCAAAAGGCAGTGAAACGAATTATGTCAGGACGTTTACGATTGGTGTGCGGGACGCAACAAATCGTTGACAGTTTTGACCGGGTTGAAAGTAGTCGAAGGCACTTCGACAAAAATCGTGGACCAGTCGCTCATGGCACCATTCCAAAGTCCGGGCAACTCCAGGGCTTTGAGTTCACGGCCTTCACACGATTTAGAAGAAATGAAACCGGTGTTATGGTCGACATATTCAGGGAGATTGTAATGTTGTCCGTGGATATCAGTAACATAGCAGACAAGGTCGACGGGATTGAAGTGAGTGGCAGTATTCATCATAGCCACATTTTCGGGATTGGACATGTCTATCTGACTTGACTCGAGAATCTGAGGTGACGATGAACCGTCGGCATTGTATGCGATGTATGGACCTCCCCCGGGCTCGCCTTCATTGCGCACCATACCGCATACACGCAGCGGCCTGTCAAGTTTGGTACGAATATAGCGGGCCAGTGTCTCGTCATCAAAATGTTTCATCTGCTCATGACGTACATTCAGTGTGTCATGGAGAAAGAGTATCATGCGGCGCAAGTCCTCGATAACGTATTTGCCAGAGTCGAGCAAGTCAAGATACGCTTTTATCTGGTCGTGGACAGTTAAAAGCACTCCTGCCAATATTTTCTTGTAGCGTATAGTGTCCCGGCGCTTGCTGTCGGGAACTACGTTGTCGATGTTTTTGACAAAAATCACCGTGGAGTCAATATCGTTGAGATTCTCGATAAGTGCGCCGTGGCCACCGGGGCGAAAAACCAGATGACCTTTGCTGTCACGGAACAATTCGTTGTCAGTAGTAGCGGCGACGGTGTCGGTGGATGGTTTTTGTTCGGAAAGCGAGATATCGTATTTCACGCCAAATTTATGTTCGAGTGCAGGGCGCACTTGCTCGATTTTGTCTTCAAAGAGTTTGTGGTGAGCTGCCGAGACAGTAAAATGCAAATGTACCTGTCCGCCGGCCGAAGCTGACTGAGCGCCCTCGGCCATTTGTTCCTCGAGCGGTGTGCGTACTGTTCCGTCTTCATAACGATGAAATGACAAGAGGCCCTTGGGGAGTTGACCGTAGTTGAGTCCTTCGGGAGCAACAATTCCGGCAATAATGTCCTTGTAACGTCCCTGCGCTTTGAGTTGTTCGGCATCGAGTCCGTGCAAAGCCGTCAGTTTCTTGTCCAGTTCGGCTGCAAAAGGGAACTCATTCAGACGTTCTATCACTTGAGCGACATCCGAGCCGGGTGCGGGCTTGTCTTCGCTGCCATTGACAAAGGCAAAGAGAGCCTTGAACATACGCGAGGCGGCTCCTGATGCGGGGACGAATTTATAGACACGGCCTTTGTCATCGAGAAACTGCTGCCAGCGGTGAAGTGCCTGTTCTTCTTCGGCATGATTAAGCCGCAGAATTCCTGCCGGGATATTGGCTGATGCTGCGAGGCGAAGATAAGGAAATCCGCAGCGAAAACGTTCGAGCTGTGTTTCGAGAGTTGCTTCGGAGATTCCCCGCGAAGCCAATGTTTGTAAGTCTTCTTTGGTTAACATATAGCACTAAGGTTTTAGATTGATTTTTTAAGTTCATATTCCGCCGAGCGGAATCGTATTTGTTTTTCGGCTTTTAGGCCTGTTATTACAAGGTATATGGTATAGAGTTAAGTAAATTGTTTTATGGCAGTCAATGGAACGAGCTTACTCGTTTCATAAGGTTATAAGCAGCTACTACGCCGAGTTCGCCGGCTTTCGAGAGGTCACTTATACCCGACTCGCGGTGACCGGACTTCAGACGGACAAAAGCTCGGTTGTAATAGGCCTCACCGAAGTCCGGTTTGAGTTGTATCGCTTGGTCAAAGGCTTTTTCGGCGGAATCAAATTCGGACATTTCGGTCAGGATAATACCTTTGTTATAGTAGAGATAGGGATTGAGAGGTGTCAGGGCAATAGCTTCGTCAAGGTCGGCAATGACAAGCATATAGTTGCCGCGTTCGAGGCCCTGTCGAGTAACATGGTCGGTGCGGTGGACGTCCGGAGCGGCATCACGGGCAGCATTGAGACGAACCTGAGCACGGAGCATATATGCCGGCGCGAAGTCCGGAGTAAGAGAAATTGCGCGGTCAAGGTCGGCCATCGCGGCATTGTAGTTGCGTAATGTCGTGAAGTCAAGAGCACGGCCTATGTAGTCGATGGCACGAGGACGATGCGAGGCCAGATATGAGTTATAGTCGGCGATTGACTGCGAATGTCGTTCGATAAGTTCGCTGTCGGTAAGCTGCGGCACACGCATTGTCACAAGAATATTGTAGCGCAGTACGCGTGACGAGTTAAGGTCGCCAATTTCCTTGATGAAGAACGAGCCGGGACGCAGTTCGGTGGGCGATGAATAGTAGGCCAGTTCGACAATGGGTTCAAGTTCGATACCAAGATTGCGGTCCTGGACGCGTCCGCGAATGTCGGTGTTATGATATTCCTCGCGCATGTCGGTATTGTCGGCAATGGTAAGCAATGATGCAAACTCTCGGCGAGCCGTCTCGTCATCGCTCAGCTTAATATTGGCAAGCGGGTCAGGGATATTACCTTTGAGGTCGGGACGCAGACTGTTGTTTATGCGGTTGGCTCGTACCAAATCGGCGTTGGCGGCGCGTATGTCACCGGCCTGCCGGCTGAAGTCGCTGCGCAGAAAATAGCCTGTGGGAAAGTTGGGATATGCACTGATGACATAGTTGATGTCGTCGATAGCATCTTTGAATCGGTGCTTGGCAGCGTATATAAGAGCCCGGCAATATCGTGCGCGGACATCGCTGCCATCCAGCTGAAGCACATGGCTGAAATCCTCGAGTGCGCGATCATTGGCGCCGACCTCGGTGTTGAGAAGTCCGCGGTTGAAGAGTGCGACTCTGTTATAGGGCTCAATTTTAAGAGCATGATCGTAATCGGACATTGCTCCGATATAATCATCGAGCTTATAGCGCATAAAAGCCCGGTTGATGAAAAGACCCGTTGCCTTAGGGTTGAGACGTAACGCTGAATCGGCAGCCGATATCGCTTCGGGAAAAGACTTTTTTCCGCGCTGCGCAAGAATATCGGCTCGCATGGCGTATGCATTGAAGGACTGCGGATTGCGGACAAGAGCCGAATCTATCTCGTTCATTGCCGTGAGGGTATCTTTACGAGCGAGAGAAAGACGGGCACGACCCAGACGAGCGTTTTCGAACGAGGGATAGAGACTAATTATTCGGGCATAAGTCGAATCGGCCCCGGCATAATCTTCGACCGCAGTCTGTGCCATTGCTTTATTGAAAAGCAACTGACGGTTGCCGGGCAACAGTTCGAGGGCTTTGTTATAATCGCCGATAGCTTCGAGGTCTTTCCCAAGATTCTGGCGCGCCACCCCACGCACTTCCCACGAGTCGGTCAGAAATGGATTACGTTCCAATGCCGTGGTGGCATCGGCTTCGGCGCCGAGATAGTCCTCAAGGTTGACTTTGGCAATAGCTCGGTAAAGATAAGGCTCGGCAAGATATGGCTTGGCTTGTATGGCCTGATTGAAATACCAGATAGAAAGGACATAATCTTCAAAATACCATACATTTTTGCCGATACGCACTGCTTGTTCGGCATTAATCTGTGCTTTGGCCGAAATATTGACTGACATCATGACAAGGCATAGCATGAACACGCGGGCCAATGCGCCAAGCCTGCGCTTACGATATATACCTTGAAATATTGTCATGCTCATCAATCCTATTTGTCTTTTGAATGTACAAATATAGCAAATATTCCTTTTTGCTACGAAGATTTTAGTTAAATTTAATTTTTTAACCCTCAGGGTCCATTTATTTTGCTTTGCAAAACAAATAACTGCTACGTATTCAAAACCGGTGTTTATGTCAAAGATGCTGATGAATGTATGGGAGGAATATACGGTTGGGGCTTTACTTCAGAAGAACATAAGGCCTCCCGGAGATGTTGTTTTTATATCTGACGCACCGAGTTTAACAACCAATACGCTTGTGATTATTAATACGGATTAGAGAAAAGCGCCTTTTCTGTATTTTGGTTATTCAAGCTACGGTATATGCTCACCAAAACTACTAATGCTTATCTACATAAGAGTATAAAGCACATTTATTATGAATACGGACATATCTTCTGCTACAAAAAAACGCCTTGTTGTCATAGGAGGCGGATTCGCCGGACTCAATTTTCTTAAAAAGCTCAGGCTCAATGACTGGGAAATTATTTTGATTGACCGCAATAATTTCCACTCATTTCCTCCTCTATTTTATCAGGTGGCATCGGCTGGTCTTGACCCGGGGTCAATCAGCTTCCCGCTGCGTCGCGAACTACGTCAAAGGAAGATGAAAAATGTACATTTCCATCTTGGTGATGTCCGTAAAATCGATACTGCCGGGCGCCGTGTCATTACCCAATTCGAGACCATACCTTATGACGAACTTGTAATCGCCGCAGGCACTACCAACAATTTCTTTGGAAATGCCGACCTTGACAAGTATGTCTATACTCTTAAATCGACATCCGAGGCTCTACGCTGTCGCAACGACATACTCGATCGCCTCGAACGGGCTGCGATATACAAAGATCCGGAGGAAAGATGCAGGCTGCTTTCATTCACCATCATAGGCGGAGGTCCCACCGGTGTCGAAATTGCCGGTGCTATAGGCGAGATGAAACGCTACATCATCAAACGGGAGTATCCGGCAATCAATCGCGACGAGGTCTCGGTTACTTTGGTAGAGGGTTCGGACCGTCTTTTGCGTTCGATGTCCGAAAAGGCCTCGCGTGAAACGCTGAAATATATGAAGCATCTGATGGTGAACGTCAAACTGGGCAAAATCATGACATCGTATGACAGGAATGTCCTGAGTTTTGACGACGGCGAGCAGTTGTACAGTTCGATGGTTATCTGGACAGCGGGCGTCACCGCGACACCCATTGTATTTGAAGGCAAGGAGCCCGAGTACGGTCCGGGAAAGCGAATTGTCGTCGATGACTTCAACCGTGTTGTCGGTATGGATCATGTCTATGCGCTGGGCGATATCTGTGTGCACTGCGACAGTCAGTATCCCCATGGTCTTCCTCAACTGGCTCAGGTGGCAATACAGCAGGGACGCACGCTTGCGCGCAATCTCAATCACGGCTCGTTTACACGCCCGTTCAGATACAAAGACAAAGGCTCAATGGCTACCGTCGGGCGCAACCGCGCTGTTGTCGACCTGAAACATGTGCATATTTCAGGATGGTTTGCTTGGCTGACATGGATGGCAGTACATCTAATGTCATTGTTGGGTATGCGCAACAAACTTACGGTGCTCATCACCTGGATATGGTCATATTTCTCTTACTCGTCGTCGCTGAGGATACTACTGCATCCGACGCGCTATCCTCTGCGCTCGCGCTGGGGTGAGAAGTGAAAGTCAAAACAGCAAAGCGATGTTGTAGACGATAAAAGCCACAATCCACGCAACAAGCGTATTGTAGACCACCGAGAAGATGCCGTAACGCCATGAGCCCGTTTCTCGGCAAATGGCAGTAACAGTTGCCATACACGGACAATAAAGCAGGATAAAGACCATGAAAGCCAAAGCCGATGCCACGGTCCACTCGTTAGATCCTGTGGCAGAATCCTTATAATTAAACATGCGTTTACCCAGCGAGCTGTCTTCGATGGCTTCGTCTCCGGTGTAAAGCACTCCGAGAGTCGATACTACAATTTCTTTGGCAGGCACGCCGGCCAACGCTGCAACAGATGCACGCCAGTGAAGACCAAGCGGAGCCATAACAGGCGAAATAGCCTTACCTGCCATTTCAAGGTACGAGTCATGTGCCGGATCTATTGCCGTTGTCTCGACAGTGACATTCTTTTCTTCGGTATGACGTGGAAAATAGTTCAGCGCCCATACAATGATTGAAGCAAAAAGTATTATTCCGCCCATTTTTTTAAGATACTGTACACCTTTGGCCCACGTGTGACGCAAAGAAGTTCGAAGAGACGGCATGCGATATGGCGGAAACTCCATGACAAAAGGCGTCTCGTCCTTTTTGAAGTAAAACTTACGAAGAATCTTGGCTGTGACAAATGCCACCGCTATGCCAAGTATATACAGTCCGAAAAACACCAGTGCACCGTGTGAAGGGAAAAATGTGCCGATCAGAAGTACATAGATCGGAAGACGTGCCGAACACGACATGAAGGGATTGATGAGTATGGTTATCAGACGTGACGACCGCGATTCGATAGCACGTGTGGCGAGAATAGCCGGAACATTGCATCCGAAGCCCATTATCAACGGTATGAACGATTTGCCATGAAGCCCGAGACGGTGCATCACCTTGTCCATGATGAATGCAGCCCTTGCCATATAGCCCGAATCTTCCATAAACGATATACAGAAATAGAGTATAAGTATGTTGGGCAGAAAAACGATAACACCACCTACTCCGCCGATGATACCATCCGAAATCAAGTCCTTAAGCGAGCCGTCGGGCAATGTGTTATGCGCCAGTTGCGAAAGGCTGTCAACTCCGGTCTGAATCCAGTCCATGGGATATTGCCCCAAAGCGAATGTCAGCCAAAAGCATAAAAACATCAAGGCAAAAAACAGCGGAAAGCCGAAAAGTTTATTGGTGACAAAAGAATCGATGACACCGGTTGTATCATTGGCAGGTTTAACAGGTCCGGACATGGTCTCGGATAAAGCGCCGGCTATGAAACCGTATTTCTCGCCGGCAATCATTGACGACATGTCTTCGCCCATATCATGTTCGAGGCGCTGACGCAATTTGTCACGAAGTTCGAAAATCTCTTTTCCATGCGGAGTCTGCTCGATGATACCCTCTGTCTCTTTGTCTCCCTCGAGCATCTTAATGGCCATATATCGCGGCGAAAAATGGAAACCGGTTTCACCATAGCTTTTAATGGCGTTCTTGATTGCCTGCACTGCATTTTCAATTTCTACAGTAAAGCGTACATGTATATGACGCGAGGTCTGGTGACGGTCTTCGTAGACTGCAACAATTGTTTCGAGCAAGTCTACGATACCCTGTCCATTCTTTGACACTGTAGGGACAATAGGCACGCCAATCATTCCGCCAAGTGTCTCATAGTCCAGAACAGTTCCCGAACCCTTAAGCTCATCGTACATATTCAGAGCAATCACTGTAGGGCGAGCCATGTCGATAAGCTCAGTGGTGAGATACATGTTGCGCTCAAGATTTGAGGCATCCACGACATTGACAATGACATCGGGAGTTTCCTCGCGCAGGAATTTGCGAACATAACGCTCTTCGGGCGAATATGCAGCAAGCGAATATGTGCCTGGCAGGTCTATGACATTGAAACGGTACTGTTTGTAACGCATACGTCCGCTCTTGGCGTCAACCGTGACTCCACTATAATTGCCCACATGCTCGTGACTGCCGCACAGACGGTTAAAAAGCGATGTCTTTCCACAGTTGGGATTGCCAACAAGGGCTATGTTGATTATATCAGAAGGCGAGCCTTCTGCCGAATCCGGCAACTCATCGAGTTCAGTATCGCCGATCTCGGGGTTCCGTTGCAATCGGGGAATTTCTGTATTTGCAGCGTCTGCCGGAACGACTTCGATAAGCGCTGCTTCGGCTCGTCGCAACGAAATCTCCGAGCCCATAACCGAATACTTTATAGGATCTTTAAGAGGTGCGTCAAGCAGGACATCCACTCGGCTGCCACGTACAAAGCCCATGTCCATGACACGTTTGCGGAACGCACCGTGTCCCAGAATTTTGACTATGATACCGGTCTGACCGGTCTTTAATTCACTTAGTCTCATAAATATATCAATATTCTGCCTTGGACAAAACCAGTTTGAAACTTAGCCTGATACACATTATTAAAATAATAGGATTCGATAACAGTTATTCAATACCGATACAGGGAACCTATAAAGCTAAAATCAGGCAGACTCTCTTGTTTACCAATTATGTTTATTATAAATTGTGTTTCAGTGTCATTTCATGACCTGTTGTCCATTGCTGCAAATTTCAGAAAAAAACGTGGAACAACAATGCAAAATAGCATATTATTTTTATCCATTCTAAATAAGCATACCTAATTTAGAATATACTTGGCTTTATCTATGACATTTTATAATCCGGTCACGAAATTTTTAGTAATTTAGCGGAGTGAAAAACAATATTGTCTACGAAGCATGGATGGCTAAGCGTCTTGGCGCGGGCCACGCACACACGGGTGTGGTCATAGCCATAACCGGTGTGGCGTGTGCCATAGCCGTGATGATGCTTACATGGGGTATAGCCCGCGGCTTTGATCTCGGCATCAAGGATAAACTGAAAGGCTTTGAGCCGGAGATAAAAATATCGGCACCATACAGTTATCTTTCGGGCAACAGCGGCGAGTTTGTCGGTTTCAGTCCCGAATTGCAAATGAATATACGCAGCACACTCCCCGAAGCAACAGCGTCATTGGCCATGCTGCAGCCGGCAATAATTAAGACCGATGATAATTATGAAGCAGTTATCATCAACGCTTTCGACAGCAATCACGACCGCTCGTTCGAGGCATCGAACATTATCGCCGGACGCTTGCCTGACTTCAGCAGCGAGGATGGCGACACATGCCTCGTTGTTTCGACAAAGACCGCATCACGTCTTGGGCTGAAAGTCGGTGACCGTATCACGGCATGTTTCTTCATCCACGATGCCATTAAATCGCGGCGCTATACACTTGCCGGTATCTACCGCACCGGCTTTGCCGAGTTTGACGCAACCGTCGCATACGGCAGCCTGCATAAGCTGCAACAGCTGAACAAAATAGACTCGCTGACAGGCACGACTATAGAAATCAACCGCACAGGCCTGCCTATTGACTCGCTTCCCGCGGCTGCCACCATTCTCCAGCAGAAAATTTACAACGACGCCCGCACACAAGGTCGTATCGAAGCCGAACTGGTCGACAATCTTAAAAACACCGGCGCTGTCTATCTCAACTGGCTCGACCTTATCAGCACCAACGTAGTTGTCATTTTTATTATAATGTGTATCGTAGCCGGGCTTACAATGATTTCGTCATTGTTCATCATCATTTTAGACCGCATCCCCACAATAGGTCTGCTGCGTGCAATGGGTGCGAGCAAAAGCGCCATTCGCAACATATTCATACTCATAGCCATGCGTCTGGTAATCATAGGGCTGGTTATCGGCAATGTTGTCGCGCTGGGCTTCGGCGCTCTCCAAAACAGTACCGGCATCATTTCTCTTGACCCCGAGATGTATTACATTGACTGCGTGCCTTTCAGCTTCGACCCTCTTGCCATAATTCTTATCAACGTCGGAGTTATTGTCATGAGCTGGCTGATGCTTATTTTGCCCGCTCGCGTAGCCTCAGGCATCTCGCCCGACCGCACAATCCGATTCGAATAGACAGGTATTAAGTGCTTGTTCTCAAGATTTCGCAAAATCGCCATCCAAACTACTGTATTCTTTGCTCGCTCTTATATTGTATTTAGCGTCGTACCCCTCTAATGGTGTCTATATGCCATACAAAGAAAAATGCGATAGCTCAATTTGGATATCCAATTTCAATGTCTAACTAAACTACAAAAGCACATTTTGGAACGTTTTCTTGGCTGAGAAAACGAAAACTGCTAACTTTGCAGGGATTACGGACATTGGCTTTGCAATACTTTGCCTGTTGTCCGTGCGGCAGTTTGCCCAATCATATATTTTTGTGCTCTATGAATCTTTCACGATTAATCAGATGTTTCTGTGCCGCCGCCGCTTTCGGAGCCTGTTTTTATGGTTTTTCGGCATCGGCAATCGATTTGCCTTTGACCACCGTCGCCGGCAAACAATATTTCCGTTATGAGGTAAAAAGCGGCGAAACCGCAATGGATGTCTCCGAGACACTCGGAATACCCCTTTCCGAAATCATAAACAACAACGGCTGGGCTCTTGACGGAGTCCGTGCGGGCAATATTCTGTATTTCCCTTACGAGACTTACAAAAACCGTTTTGGTGTCAAAACTACAGCTCCGGTTTCATCTGTAGCCCAAAGCAATAGCGACAAACAGCTTAGCACCCCATACACATCCACGCCTCGGGCTGCCAAACCCGTAAATAACACAAAGACCACCCAGACCCAAAAGCAAAACGGCAAAACGATACATACAGAGACCGCCAAACCTGTTGACACAGCGGTCACCGTACCCAAACATGGACAAAAACTGACACCCGTCGTTGAAGAACTTACTCATATATCGAATGACACTTCTCGCGTAGCCGGGGCAAACAGCGTATGGGCCGAAGCAGTCTCACACAGCGTTGAAGCCACTCCCGATACAAGCATTGTCGCAGTTGTGCTTCCCCTCAACCTTGGCAACGAACGCACTAAACGCGCCAATCTCGCTACGGACTTCTATCGTGGCTTCCTTATTGCCGCAGATACGTTGACAGCAGGCTCGGCACCTATAAAAATTAAGACTATAGACGCAGGGGCTACCGCTGCGGACACACGCTCAGCGCTTGACAATCCCGCTCTCAAAAATGCTACGATAATCATCGGTTCGTCCGATCCTGACCAATTTCAGGTACTTACCGACTTTGTCCGCGACCACGAAACTTATCTCATCAATCCTTTTATTGTCAAAGACTCCACTTATTTGACAAATCCCCATGTAATACAGACGTATATTGATCAGAAAACCATGTATGAGAAAGCTGCCGACTACTTTATGTCGCTACTCGACCGCACGCCGGAGACAATACCTGTATTGCTTGACAACAAGACCGGCGACAAAAACAAAGACGAACTTGTGGGCATGATCCTTGAACGTCTGAACTTGCGAGGCATCAAGCCTCAGACAATCAGCTACGAGGGTACGCTGCCACTGGCCACCATCAAATCAACAATTGCCGAGAACGGCAATTATCTGATTTTACCTCAATCAGGTAGCCTCAAAGAATTTAACCGTTTCGCTCCCAATCTTTCAAAATTCATATCCACAGTATCGACGCCCGCCAACGGAACAGTCAAAGTTTTCGGCTATCCCGAATGGACTGCATTCAAAGGCACCCCCCGCGCCAACCTTTCAAAAATCGACGCCTGTATATACTCACGCTTCTTCGCCGACCCCAACAGCACAGACTATCAAGGCGTAAACGATGCTTACCAACGCTGGTACGGCCGCAAACTACCTGTCGAAATTCCCATTCAGAGCCTATTAGGGTTCGACACCGGACGTTTTGTCCTCAGCGCATTGCAATTAGGCCGTCGTGGTCTTGAAGCTCCCGCGTCGTACCGCGGCGTCCAGTCATCGTTCGATTTTCAAGACGTTGATTCAGGAGGCAAAATCAACGAGGCCCTATACATTATAGAATATGGTCCAGACGAAACCGTAAATGTGAGCCTGCGATGAAAATGAAACTTACATACAGGCTTCGCAGTGCGGTCCTTGCGTTAATCTTTTCGGCACTTGTCAATCCGGCCAGCGGAGAGAGCGTCGAATCACGCTATCGCGCACACATATCTGTGGGCGGACACGCCGGGTGGGCCATGTCCCAAATGTCATTCTCACCATCTGTGTCACAAAAATGGCATAACGGCATTACAATCGGAGCCACATTCCGGTATCAGGAAGAAAAACTTTTCGGACTTATCGGCGAACTCAACTTTGTTCAGCGCGGATGGGTCGAAAACATCAAGGGCCATCCCGAAATGAGCTACAAACGTACGCTCAACTACCTCACATTGCCCATAATGACACACATCTCGTTCGGCTCGCGCCGTTTCAAGGGTTTTGTCAATCTCGGGCCCGAAGTCGGCGTAATGCTCTCTGACAATATATCATCAAATTTCGACTACCGGCATCCCTACGACGCAGACGTTCCGTCCAACCGACAGACCGAGCAGATGTGGGCAGACATATCATCGCGGCTCGACTACGGTATCACCGCAGGCCTCGGTGGCGAATACTATCTGACCCCGCGCCAGTCAGTAACGCTTGAGGTCCGGTTCTATTATGGACTTGGCAACATCTACCCTTCGGCCAAGGCCGACACTTTCAGTGCCTCACGGTCAATGACTTTAGCGGCCACACTCGGATACAACTTCCGACTGAAGTAAACACGACCTGCGTTCACGGGATATTGTCTGCAAGTCATAATAACATCATCACTTTATGAAAAAGACTGCCATTTTCGCCTTTCTTGCAATCAGCGCTGCTGTTTATGCACAACAGCCTCAGACTAAAGACGGAGGCATAAGCCCCGAAATGCTCATGCAGATAAAAGCGGCATACAAGGGGACTCCCGCCGACCGGGCAATCCGTAATGCCATCGCAGCAAACGACATTGAACGCCTCGCAGTCAACGCCGACAACAAAAACAACTTTGACACACACTTTTCTCACAAAGTGCCGTCAAAAGGCATCACTGACCAGAAAAAGAGCGGACGTTGCTGGCTCTTCACCGGACTAAATGTCCTTCGCGCTCAGGCCATGCGCGAGCACGACCTCGACAAGCTGGAATTCTCACAGAACTACAACTTTTTTTGGGACCAGCTCGAAAAATCCAACCTGTTTCTGCAGTCTGTTATTGATACCGCCGACAAACCTATGGATGACAAGAATGTCGACTGGCTTTTCAGCAATCCGCTGAGCGACGGCGGCCAATTCACCGGCATATCCGACATCATCACACGATACGGTGTGGTCCCGGCCGAAGTCATGTCCGAAACCAACAGCTCGAACTCCACCTCGCAGATGAGGACTCTGCTCAGACTCAAACTTCGCGAAGACGGTCTGCGGCTTCGCGATATGGTTACGGCAAAAAATACTCAAAACAAGATTGCAAAAGCCAAAACCGATATGTTGGGAGAAATTTACCGTATACTCGTCCTCAACCTCGGCGAACCTCCGACAACATTTACATGGACACGTCGAAACAGCAAAGGCGAGGCCGTTGATACACGCAGCTACACACCGCTTGAATTTTATCAGACATACCTAGGCAACAATCTGCAAGACAACTATGTGATGCTGATGAACGACCCCACGAGACCTTACTGGCAACTCTACGAAATCGACTATGACCGACACAGCTACGATGGCAAAAACTGGACTTACGTCAACCTTCCTGTCGACGAAATCAAGAAAATGGCAATTGAATCGATAAAGGATTCGACAGCTATGTACTTTTCGTGTGACGTCATGAAATTTCTCGACCGCCAACGCGGTCTGCTCGATGTTGATTACTATGACTACGGGGCACTGTTAGGCACAGATTTCGGCATGGATAAACGCGAACGCATACTCACCCATGCCAGTGGCTCGAGTCACGCAATGACACTGATGGCTGTTGATCTTGACAGTCTCGGTAGACCCGTCAAATGGATGGTCGAAAATTCCTGGGGTCCGGGAGCCAACGACGGACACCTCATCATGACCGATCGTTGGTTCGATGAATACATGTTCCGTCTTGTCGTAGACAAAAAGTACCTCAGCGAACGCGCCGCTGCAGTTCTGAAGCAGAAAGCACAGCGTCTTCCCGCCTGGGATCCTATGTTCAGTGAAGAATACTAATCCGACGGTATTTCACATCATAACCATTGAGCATTTATCTTCTGAATATTAGACTAATAATCGCCGTCACATAGTATCGGTCATGAAACGATATCAGCCTTGCATACATATCGTCGACATCTCCTTAACCAAATTTAACAATAAATTTGGATACTTTTAACGCATATTTGCGTCTAAACAATTGATTTAACCTAAACGATTTCGCCCGATGACGTAGTGCTTACACATAATTTACATAATCAGGCATATTATAACTAATACAAAATTCATCATTATAAACCAAACAGCAAATCAAATGAAAAAACTGTTTTTTAAGGTTCTGACAGCCGCAGCACTATGGTTCGCAGCCATGCCCGCCGTGGCACAGCAGATGCCTCAGATGCCGCCGCTGCCTGCAGATACAAATCTGATTAAAGGTAAGCTCGACAACGGCCTTACCTATTACATCCGTCACAACGCCACCCCCAAAGGTCAGGCCGACTTCTTTATCGCTCAGAAAGTAGGCTCGGCACTCGAAGAAGAAAACCAGCGCGGTCTGGCTCACTTCCTTGAGCACATGTGCTTCAACGGAACCGAGCACTTCCCCGGCAACAGCCTCATTGACTGGCTTGAGACCGTAGGTGTCAAATTCGGTCAAAACCTCAACGCCTATACATCTATTGACGAGACTGTCTACAACATATCGTCAGTCCCGGTAGAACGCAAAGGCGTACAGGACTCCTGCCTTCTTATCCTTCACGACTGGGCCGACGGTCTTCTTCTCGACCCCGAAGAAATCAACAAAGAGCGTGGTGTCATCCATCAGGAATGGCGTCGTTCGATGACCGGCTCGATGCGAATCCTCGAAGACCTTCTGTCCGTCGTTTACCCCAACAACCGCTACGGCAAACGTCTGCCTATAGGCACTATGGAAGTTGTCGACAACTTCCCCCCGCAGGCAATTCGCGACTACTACGAAAAATGGTATCGTCCCGACAACCAGGCAATCATTGTCGTCGGCGACATTGACCCCAAATACATCGAAAGCAAAATCAAAGAGATTTTCTCGCCCATCAAAATGCCCGAAAATCCCGCCGAACGCGTTTACTTCCCCGTCGAGGACACCCCGGGTACCATCTGGGCCATCGGCAAGGACAAAGAGATGACCAACAACGTAGCAATGCTGATGTTCAAACAGAACGAGAGGCTGATTCCCGACGAACTTAAAAACACACAGGTCTACTACATCGTCAACTACCTGAAATGGATAACCGAGCACATGCTCAACGAGCGGCTCAACGAAGTAGCAAAAGCCCCCGATGCTCAATTTGCCGTCGCTTCGGTCGAAATTGGTGATTTCTTCATCTCTAAGACCAAAGACGCCCTCACTCTCGAAGTAATTGCCAAAGGCAATGACATACAACCTGCTGTCGAAGCTGCTTATCGCGAACTTCTGCGTGCTTCGCGGGGCGGATTCACCGTCAGCGAAATTGAACGCGCACGCGACAAATACCTCGCTGACCTTGAAGAACAATACAACACCCGTGCCAAACGCTTAAACACATCATACTGCCGCGAATATGCTCAGAACTTCACCAACGGCGACCCAATTCCCGGCATAGAGTTCGAATACGAGCTTTTGAAACAAATTGTTCCGATGATTAGCGGCCAGCAGCAAATCAATTCCTTGCTGCCCGAACTCATTGGCAAGGACAACCGCGCTTTCCTCGTCATGACTCCTGACAAAGAAGGCATTGTACAACCCTCTCAGGACGCCCTCGAAAAAACAATCGCCGCCGTTGAGGCCGAAACCATCGAACCCTACAAAGAAGAGACAAAAGCCGAACCTCTCATTCCCAATCTTCCCGCTGCTGTCGCTCCCTCCAAGGTTGAGAAACTCGCCCAGTTCGACGCTACCGAACTCACATTCCCCAATGGCGTACACGTAATTTACAAGCCGACCAAGCTCAAAGACAGCGAAATCATCTTCAATGCTGACGCACGCGGAGGTCTCTCGTCCATTACTGACGACAAGGCCAACTCTGTCATCTTCCTGCCTTTTGCAATGGAGGCTCACGGACTCGGCGATTATACCGACAGCGATATTCAGAAATATCTCTCGGGCAAACAGACCGACCTTCAAATCGCTTTCGATTCATACTTACGCAGCCTCGAAGGCAAAACCACTCCCAAAAATCTGAAAACCCTGATGGAGCTTATTTACTCCACATTTACCGGATTCACAATCTCGCCCGACGAATTTGCCGGTAGCAAGAGCAAATACAAAGGTCTTCTTGCCAATCAAGAATCCAATCCTCAGTACATCTTCCAGCGCGACCTGAGCAAAGCTCTCTTCAAAGCTCCTGCAAAACAGGCAATCTCTGTCGAGGCTATCGAAGCCGCACAGCTCGACGCGACACTCGATATCATTCATAAGATGCTTGCCGCTCCTTCGGACTACACCTTCGTATTCGTAGGCGACATCGACCCAGAGACCTTTACAACTTTGGCTTCGCAATATTTGGGTACGCTGCCAGCAGCTGCCAAAAACGCTTCGATAAGCCTCAAGGCAAATCCCGCATTCGAATGTGCAACCGGCAAAACCGACAACAACTTCACCACCAAGATGGAAACGCCCCAGACATGGGTATTCATCGGTGTTAACGCCAAACTCCCCTACACCACCAAGAACAAATTGCTTTCGACGGCAAGCGCTCAGATTCTGTCCAAACGACTTCTGGCCAAAATCCGCGAAGAAATGGGTGCTGTGTACTCGATTGGTGCCGGCGGCAATCTTTCGCGCGTAAGCAATCAAAACGCCATTCTGCAGATTCCATTCCCCATGAAACCCGAAATGAAAGCTGAGGTCCTCAAGGAAATCAACTCCATGCTCACCGCCATGACCAAGGACGTTACCGAAGCCGAACTCAACCCCATCAAAGAGTTCCTCGCCAAAGAATACAAATCGGGCCTTGACGAAAACAGCACATGGGCTTCGACCATCTCGGCTATTAAGATTAATGACGTTGACACCTTCAACGGTCAGCTCGATGTCATCAATGCACTTACCCCCGCCGATGTAATGGAATATATGAAGGAACTCCTGGAACAAGGCAATCTCCACACTATTATCCTCGACCCCGCTGAATAAGCATTATACAATCCTTTTTGCAAAGCCATCCGGCACCCATTGGTCCGGATGGCTTTTTTTATCATTTTTTACCTTGCGGACAAGATGAAGCGAAGGAACAGAGTGTCGTTTGTTATTTTCGCCGAATTTGCTTAACTTTGCCCTGTGAGTCGGGCACTACTCCGCGTTTATGTCCGATATATTATTATGGACCACAGCAATAACGGCAATAAGACTGACCTCGAACGTAGTCGGGACAAACTTATAACATTCCTGCGCCAACGCAACATGCGTCGTACCCCCGAACGTTTTGCCCTTTTGGAATGTGTCATGGAACAGACCTCGCATTTCTCGGTCGACGAATTTCACCGTCGCATCGAGGCTCGGGGCGGATTTCATGTATCCAAAGCTACGGTCTACAACACCATTCAACTGTTTCTCGAAGCCGGCATCGTACGGCGCCATACATTCGACGGCACCGCCCAGTACGAACGAATCGAAATTGACGGTCACAACCACCACCACCTTGTTTGCACCCGCTGCGGCGCTGTGCGCGAAGCCGGCGATGACACAATAGCCGAAGTCATAGGACAACACAAATACAAAGACTTCGAGCCATCTTACTTTTCGCTTTACGTATATGGCTTGTGTCCCCGGTGCAGACGCAAACAACAATAGACACATATTTCTCAATCGAATATTTCCATTATAACCCTCCTAAATATCTGAATATAAAAAAATGAAAGCTGACGTTCTGTTAGGCCTCCAATGGGGCGACGAAGGCAAAGGAAAAGTTGTTGATGTTCTCACGCCTCGATACGACATCGTGGCCCGTTTTCAAGGCGGTCCCAACGCCGGACACACCCTTGAATTCGACGGCAAAAAATTCGTTCTGCGCTCCATTCCCTCAGGCGTGTTTCAACAAGGTCAGACCAATGTCATAGGGTCGGGAGTCGTCTTCGACCCGGTACTGTTTGCAGACGAAGCCCGCGAGCTTGAATCTGCCGGAGTCAATCTGCCCGAAGTACTTATTCTGTCCCGCAAAGCCAATATAATAATCCCTACCCATCGGCTTTTGGACGCTGCCTCCGAATCATCTAAAGGCAAGTCGAAAATCGGCACCACCGGCAAAGGTATCGGCCCTACATACACCGACAAAATCAGCCGCAACGGCCTGCGCCTCGGCGATACTGAAAACAACTTCGACGAAAAATACCAAGCTGCACGTGCACGACACCTCAAACAGCTTGCCGCTCTTGGTGTCGCCGTTGACAACGAAGCCCTGGCAAAAGCCGAAGAACGCTTTGCCGACGCCCTCGAATATCTGAAACGCTTCAGACTTGTCGACACCGAAATAGTCCTCAATCAGGCACTGTCTTCTGAAAAAAGCATATTATGCGAAGGCGCTCAGGGTACCATGCTCGACATCGACTTCGGTTCTTACCCCTTTGTCACTTCCAGCAACACCGTATGTGCCGGAGCATGCACCGGCTTAGGTCTGGCTCCACGAGCCATAGGCGAGGTTTTCGGCATTTTCAAAGCGTACTGCACACGTGTAGGCGCCGGACCGTTTCCAACCGAGCTTTTCGACGAAACAGGCCGAGAAATCCGTGACCGAGGCCACGAATACGGTGCCGTCACCGGACGCGAACGCCGATGCGGATGGATCGACCTCGTAGCTCTGCGCTACGCAATCATGCTCAACGGTGTCACACAGCTGATAATGATGAAGTCTGACGTCCTCGACAGTTTCGACCAAATCAAAGCCTGCATAGCCTACGACATTGAAGGCACCATAACTTCAGACATGCCTTACGACCTGTCAGCAGCAAACATCAAGCCGGTGCTCAAAACAATTCCCGGATGGAAAACAGACCTGACAGCCTGCGCCAGCGAAGACAAACTGCCCGCAAAGTTCCTCGACTATGTATCTTTCCTCGAAGAGCAGTTGGGCACTCCCATATCTATCATCTCGGTTGGTCCTGACCGCACTCAGACCATTATCCGCAAAAAAGCGCGTCTTAATCCTGTAAAATAAACATTATTATGGCCAAAGTCAAACCTTTCAAGGGCATACGCCCCCCGCGCGAACTTGCCGCAAAAGTGGCATCGCGTCCTTACGACGTCCTCAACTCAGACGAAGCACGTGCCGAAGCCAAAGGCAACCCCATGTCTCTATACCATATCATCAAACCGGAAATAGACTTCGAACCCGGCACCGACGAGCACGACCCCAAGGTCTACCGCAAGGCCGTCGAAAACTTTGCTGATTTCCGTCAAAAAGGATGGCTCGTCCAGGATGCTGACGAAAAGTACTACATCTATGCACAGACCATGGACGGTCGCACACAATATGGATTCGTCATCGCGGCCAATGTCGACGACTATCTTAACGGCGTAATCAAAAAGCACGAACTTACACGCCGCGACAAAGAAGAAGACCGCATGAAGCATGTTCGCGCTCAAAACGCCAACATCGAACCGGTGTTTTTCGCATTCAAGGACAACGCAGTCCTTGACGAAATTCTACGACGCGTTACTGCAGGACAAGCCGAATACGACTTCACGGCTGATGACGGCTTCGGCCACCATTTCTGGATTGTCGACGCGCCCGAAGACATCGCAACAATCACAGCTGAATTTGCCAAGATGCCCGCGCTCTACATTGCCGACGGACATCACCGTACTGCAGCCGCCGCGCTTGTTGGAGCCGAAAAAGCCAAAAACAATCCCGATCACCGGGGCGACGAAGAATACAACTATTTCCTGGCCGTAGCTTTCCCCGAAAGCCAGCTCAAAATAATTGACTACAATCGCGTGGTCCGCGACCTCAACGGCCTTTCGCCCCAACAGTTCTTAGACCGTTTGGCTCAGGATTTCGATGTCACCGACAAAGGCAGCGAAGTATATCATCCTGCTCACCTGCATGACTTCTCCCTATACCTCGAGGGACACTGGTATGAACTTAGGGCCAAAGCCGGACGTTACAATGACAACGACCCTATCGGCGTTCTCGACGTCACCATCTCATCCGACCTTATTCTGCGTGACATACTCGGCATCACCGACTTGCGCTCGGACCGCCGCATCGACTTCGTCGGCGGCATCCGCGGTCTTGAAGAACTCAAGCGTCGTGTCGACTCTGGCGAAATGGCCATGGCACTCGCTCTCTATCCCGTGTCTATGAAACAGCTTATGGACATAGCTGACTCAGGCAACATCATGCCTCCCAAGACCACATGGTTCGAGCCCAAGCTCCGCTCCGGTCTCATCATCCATACGCTTGACTGACACGTCAATTTAACGACGTCAGAGACTAAACCTCAACCCCAAACTGTCGTCTAAATATTATTAGCGACATACTTTTAGTACAAAACACGGTCGCATAGCAATATACGTCCGTGTTTTTTATTATCTATTAAAACGACTGTTATGAAAAGATACTATCTTGCCGTATTGGCAGTGCTTATGGCCCTGACAACGACAGCCGCCGTCAAGGCCCCGGACTTCGCTTTCCCTCGTACCGTGTCTAAAGAAGCCGCTGCCGCATACAAGACAGCGGTAAAAAACAACGACGAAAACGCCATGCTTGATGCCGCAATACGCATCTACCTTGCCGGCATATCAATCGACAACAGCTCGTCCACCAAATGTATCGGCGAATTTATCAGCAACATCGCTCCACTGAAGAAACCGGCGTCAAAAGCTATGGCTACGCTCTTCGAAGCCTCGGCTTATTCGTATGCTTATAATCAGGAACGCTACAAATTCGACGGTCGCGAACTGCCTCTGACACCGCGTCCCACAGACATGGCCGAATGGTCCGGCGAGATGTATAAATTTGTCATAGACTCGCTTATAAGCGAATCATTCCGTCTTGCCGACAATACGCCCCTTGCGCAGTTCAAACCTATAATCACGGCCGACGAGCTGTCGCTGAGCTTCTATCCATCAGTCAAAGACTTTGTTAGCCAATATGCCACGGGGACTCTCAAATATTATGTCCCCCAAAAGACCGTCGACGCAGTCATCGACCAAATGAAGGTCTTTCATCAGTCACGCACCAATCCCTGGTACCTTTGGCAGACAATTGCTATCGAAGTAAACAGTGACATTGACACTTCGGCAAAAGTAAAACAATACATGGCCTTATATCAGTCGCAGCCGCAAGAGACAGGCCGAGCATTCGTCCTTGAACGCATAATCGACGATATTAGCGAAGTCAGACCCAAAGCTTCGCAGCAAGTCTCCTTTCTGGACTCGGCCTTAACCTATTTCAAAGGGTATTGGATAGAAAATAATTTACGAAACGAAATCAATCGGCTTAAAAACCCGGCCATAGAAATCAGCTCACCGAAATCATCGTTTCCGGCTGACAGCGAGACCATTAAACTCAAAGTCTCATATTCCAATCTATCGCACGCCACTGTCCGTATTTACAACTTTACTGACGAAAATGTCGCCAATAAAGCCGTCATCTATGGATTGGGGGCGTCACGTCCGGTCAAGAGCATAGCGCTCGACTTTGGACAAGCCACACCCGACGAAAGAGACACCACCATAACTGTCTCACTGCCTGTGGGATGTAACGCTATTGTCTCAGACATTGCATCGACAGACTCAAAGAAACCCTACCCTCTGTTTATCAACGCCTTAAAGCTCGTTCCGACTATTGTCAGCGAAGGTAACCGACGCACACTCTACATCACCGACGCCATTTCAGGCGCGCCTGTCCAGGATGTCGCTGCTGCTGTTGTCAGCCGCCGAAAAAACACAAAAGTCACCAAACTGGGCACAAGCGACAAATTAGGACGCATCATTTTTGAATGTCCCGAAGAAGGCATACTTCAGTTGAAGTACAATGGCTTAACAAGCACTTATAACAACGTCTCTTTTTATCGCATCGGCCGCAACGATTTTGTGCCGACAAATATCAGTATGACTACCGACCTACCGGTTTACAAACTCGGTCAGGAGGTGCGTTGTCTCGGAGTTTTGGCTGACACGACAGGAGCGGTTTCCAATTCGGCTATCCAACTGACTCTACGAGACTCAAATTATAAAACCATCGGTACTAACACGGCCTACACCGATGGCTTCGGGCGCTTTACATGCAAATTCAGCTTGCCTTCCGAGACCCGTACCGGAAGATTCTCTATTTCGGCACAAGGCACCAACCATGCCTCTGCTGCAGTTGGTTTTGAAGTAAGCGACTTCAAGATGCCGGCGTTCCGCGCCGATTCCATTGCCGTTGTCGGCGCAGGCCTTCATAAAGACTATGCAGATGCTTCGGGGCGCATACTTACCTACGCAGGTTTCCCGCTAAGCAACACTCGCATCGACATCTGTGTCTCAGGCGTAGACTCAACTTTCACGACTACCACCAATGCCGACGGTCGTTTTGCACTGCGTCTTGACAGCGTTTTCAGCGACAAAGCCAACAACCGCTGGCGCAATGTCAGCATTTCGGCCACTTCGCCTGACGGAACAAAACTTGATGTATATAATTCGTCAGTTTCCCGCTACCCTTATAATTTAGAGTTGTCAGGCACAGGCAGGAAGTTTGACAGCGACAGTATTATTACAGTAAAAGCAAAACTGACCACTGCACTCGACCGAGAAATCGACGGCACACTTCGCTGGCGACTGTGCGACAAAAAAGACACCACAATATGTGCCGGTATCGGCAAAACCGGTAGCCTGACTCTCGATTTCAGCAAAATCAAGCCGGGAGAGTATACACTCAAAGTCTGCGACACCGACTCTTTGGCATCGGCCACGTCTGTCAACATAACATTGTATTCGCTACATTCAGACTCACTGCCTAAAGAAGGCATTTTATGGACGCCCGACAGCAAAGTCAAAGTACATAAAGGCGAAATCACGGCCCGTGTCCTTGTCTCGGCTCCCGGTGCCAACATATTTTACGGCATTCTCGACCGACCGGAAGATTACAAATGCGAATACGTCAAAGCCGGCTGGCATACTCTGCACTACAAAGCCGATGCTGACGGCGAGGACAATTTCGTTGCCTTTGCAGTCCGCGACATTGCCCATAGCTCGCTCAACTTCGAAATCGAAGTACAAAACATTGATAAGGAAGCACTGAAACTCGTCCTCGAAAGTTTCCGCGACAAAGTATATACCGGAAGTACCGAAAAATGGCAGTTCCGCATCACTGATGCACAGAATCGGCCTGTCGAAGCGGCTCTTGCATTAAACGTTTATAACTCCCGTCTTTCAGTATTCGGCATTCCCGATGCACTGCGTCCTGCATGCCCGTCGTTGTTCAACCCTGGCGTATCCATAAGATTTCCCGAACAAGGTTGGCAGGCATCATTCTACCGTACGGGGATTTTCACTACACTGAGAACTACTTCACCCGTAGCACCTTTATGGAACACCTACAATTCGGAGGTTGATTTCTCTTCAGACGACATTCGATTATTAGGCTATATTAACGTTGCCTATGGTGTAAGTCTGAAATCAGCCAAGCAGAGTGCTCGCCCAAGAAATATGGCGATGGCAAAAAAACAGGAATTTGCCGCAGAAGAAGATGCCGTGGAGGAATCTGCCCCGATGTATGCCGCCGTCGCAGAGACTTCGGACGAAGCCAAAGAGAGCGCCGATGGCATGGACGGAGGCGACAAGCAACCGCTATTGCGCACCCCCGACATCTTCTCGGCAATGTGGCAACCGACACTGACAAGCGACCGCACGGGCTGCCTTGACATCGATTTCCTCGTTCCGGACGCCCTTACCACCTGGCAGCTCACTGCAACGGCCTGGGACAAGAAGATGAATACCGCTTCACTGACACGCACGCTCACGGCATCCAAACCTGTCATGGTATCGGCCAACATGCCGCGCTTCCTCCGTGCCGGCGACCGCGCACGTGTCCTCGCAACAGCAATGAACGGCACCGACTCAATTCTCAGTGTCAGTGTCATCACCGAAGCTTTTGCCCTTGACAACGACTCTGTCATCAGCTCCGCCACTAAAGAAATGACACTCGCACCGGGTGCCAAAGACCTCATCGCCACCGATATCAATGTTCCCTTATACATGCAGGGAGAGCAACTTGGCTTCCGGGTGCGTGCTGTCGCCGGCAATTTTGGTGACGGTGAGCAGATAGCCATTCCGGTACTTGATGCCGAAAGTTTTGTCCGCGAGGCCATCAACTTCTATCTCAACCCGACGGACAGTGTCTACACCACGGCTTTGCCACAACCTGTAGGCAGGGATTTCAAGAGCGAATTCTCATTCACTGCCAACCCGATGGCAACAATCATCGACGCACTGCCAGTACTCTGGAAAGACCCGGCGCCCACAGCATTCTCGCAGGCCTCGGCTTACTATGGCGCAGCAATAGCCTTGGCCATGGCAGAAAAATATCCTGAGATCGCCGCCAAGTTCGACAGCAAGCAATTACGCCGTCTCTCGGACGAGGCTCTTAAACGCCTCATCAAACTGCAGCGAGCCGACGGTGGCTTTGCATGGGGCGAATGGTCCTCCGAAAGTTCGTACTGGATTACAACGGCCATACTCGACCGTTTCTACGACCTTACACGCTGGGGTTATCTGCCCAAAGACAAATCGCTGGCCAAAGCTCTCGATGCCGCAATACGTTACTGCGATAGCCGTGTACGCGACACCGACCTGACCTATACCATTATACGTCCCGTATTCACCTCGGTACGCCCGTCGCTCAACGCACAGCAAGTCATCGATCGCACTCTCAACAACATTACACGCAACTGGAAGAAATACTCAACCGACGCCAAAGCCCTTTCGGTACTTGCTCTCGCAAATAACAAGCGTCTCGCCACGGCACGCAGCATAATAAGTTCGCTTGACCAGTATGCAGTGACAACGCCGTCTAAAGGTACGGTTTTCAAAAACGAACGTTCTCTGCTAAGCTACGGTCACCTACTCGAAGCCTATGCAGCCGCCGCACCCCGTTCGACCATTGTCGACGGTTTGCGCCAATACCTTATAGTAAGGCGTCAGGCCACCGACTGGGGCAACTGGAACCTGACTTCGTATGTCGTTTCATCGTTCCTCAACTCCGGAACCGAATGGGCCGAACCCAAAGTCAGTCCCGAACTATATGTCGACAACGCTACCGTGGTCCTTTCACAGCCGAAAGGTGACGCTATGGTCTACTCTGCTCCGGTCTCAGGCAAAGAACTTCGCCTGGACGTTCATGATGCCGGTGTTCCGTCATACGGCGCAATCGTCAGCTCGTACGTCGCCCCCATGGACAAAATCAAGGCTTACAGCGAAAGCGACGAAGTGTCCATATCCAAACGTCTGCTTGTACGCGATGCCTCCGGCAAGATGCACGATGCACCCGCCGTTCTGTCGGTTGGCCAGACCCTGACTGTTTCTGTGACAATACGCACCACACGACCAATGTCGTATGTAAGCATCAGCGACTGCCGCCCCGCCGCTTTCGAACCCGCCGACCAACTCTCGCACGCCGTTTGGCAGGATGCCCTGTTCTATTATCGCGAGAATCGCGATGCTGAAACCCGCATCTTCATCGACTATCTGCCCGAAGGAACCAACGTTATCTCATACGATGTCACCGTCAATAACGCCGGCGAATTCGCTTCGGGCATAGCAACGATAACGTGCGACAAAGCTCCCAGCCTGACTGCCCATACAGCCGGAGCAACTATTACCGTCAACAACGACTAAACTTTCATTCCGGATACATGTACACATTCAAATCATCGATTATAAAATCACGAGTTATTATTTTTCTGATAGCCTCGGCCTTTGACGTCTGCTCCGTTTTCGGACAGAAAGTCTACTCGGCATCATCACAATATTCGGCCGACGTCAAAGTATTTGTCACCGACAAGGAATATCGTGCCGACCTTATCGTATACAAGACCGACAAGGCATATCGTGTCAATAAATCTGACAACAACGGCATATGGTATTTCACCGACAAATCATACAACTCCGACAAAAAGATATTCTTTGTCGACCACGAATACAATGCCGACCTCACAATATTCTTTACAGACAAGGAATACCGCGCAGGCTGGAAAAATCTCAAGAAAAAGCATCTGATGTACTGACAGCAGATTGTCCCGATGCGCTTGTTGTGATACGTTTATTCTAAAAGCGCCATTATACCACTCTTTCTTACGGCAGCCTGAAAGACCACCCTGCGTTTTTTCGGGCTGCCTCTTTTTGTGCCTGAATCGGGGGACCTACAGGATTCGTTTGAACCTTAGGTATTCGAGCCTTTTGAGGGGATATTGGGCAACAGCGAACCGGGCTGAACCGAGCTGAACCCAGGGCTGAACCCGGACAGCAAACTGAGCGAAGTCCGATGCAATAATTTGGCCAGAATTCAAATTTTTTGATTAATTTTGCATTTTGTAACGACTGCGGTGTTTTACGCTTAGTCTTTTACTTTTGTAACCAACCAACTATCGCGATGTTAGACAAGATAAACAATCTTAAATCACAAATCGAGGCGCTGACCGCGTCTTCGCCCGACGAGGTGGAGGCACTGCGCATTAAATATCTATCAAAGAAAGGCGAAGTGTCGCTGCTTTTCAATGATTTTCGAAACGTTCCGCCCGAACAGAAAAAAGAGATAGGCCAGGCGCTCAACGCCCTCAAAGTCATGGCTACGGACAAAATTAACGCGCTGCGCGAAGCATTGCTGTCGGCCGACAGCATCGATTCCGACCTGGACCTTACGCGCACTCCGGCGCCAACAATTCTGGGCACACGTCATCCGCTGTCGCTTGTCCGCGAACAGATTGTCGACATTTTCCGACGCCTGGGCTTCTCGATAGCCGAAGGTCCCGAAATCGAGGACGATTGGCACCTGTTCTCGTCGCTGAACTTTGCCGCTGACCATCCGGCACGCGACATGCAGGACACATTCTTCGTTGGCAAAGACCCGGACCTCTTCCTGCGCTCGCACACATCGTCAGTCCAGACACGTGTCATGATGTCGCAACAGCCTCCCATCCGCATCATTTGCCCCGGGCGCGTCTATCGCAACGAAGCCATCTCGGCACGCGCACACTGCTTCTTCCATCAGGTCGAGGCATTGTACGTCGACACCGACGTCTCGTTTGCCGACCTGCGTCAGACGCTGCTTTACTTTGCCCGCGAGATGTTCGGCCCTGAAACTCAGATTCGCCTGCGTCCAAGCTACTTCCCCTTCACCGAGCCTTCGGCCGAAATGGACATCAGTTGCGACCTTTGCGGCGGAAAAGGCTGCTCGTTCTGCAAAGGCACCGGGTGGGTCGAAATTCTTGGCTGCGGCATGGTTGACCCCAATGTCCTCGAAGCCTGCGGCATAGACTCCAAGAAATATACCGGTTTTGCCCTCGGTATGGGTGTCGAACGTATCACCAACCTCAAATACCGCGTCAAAGACTTGCGCATGTTCTCCGAGAACGACAAACGCTTCCTCGAAGAATTCAAAGCCGCTCACTGACACCCTGACTATGACAGTCGCCGAGCGATACCACAAAATCATCGAACGTTTCGAGCATGAAATGCCCATGCCCGAAACCGAATTGCGTTACGACACGCCTTTTCAACTGCTTGTCGCCGTCATATTATCGGCACAATGCACTGATAAACGCATCAATATGGTGACGCCCGAGCTTTTCAGGGCTTTTCCCACCGCCGAAAAGATGGCCGAGGCTTCGACCGACGAAATTTACGAGTACATCAAGTCCGTGTCGTACCCCAACAACAAGGCTAAAGCTCTTGCCGGCATGTCACGCAAACTCATCGACGACTTCGGCGGCAAAGTCCCAGACAACATCGATGACCTGACATCACTTCCCGGCGTCGGCCGCAAGACTGCCAACGTCATTCTCGCCGTGATATATGCCCGGGCGGCAATGGCAGTCGACACACATGTCTTCCGTGTCAGCGACCGTTTAGGTCTGACCACACGATGCAAGACTCCGCTTGCCACCGAGAAGGCTCTTATGCGGCATCTCCCGCCCGAAGTCGTCCCCAAGGCGCATCACTGGCTCATTCTGCACGGCCGCTATGTTTGCAAAGCACGCAAACCGGAGTGCGAAGGCTGTTATTTGGCCGACCTGTGCCGTTATCGTCAGAACCAGCTTAAACAAAGCGCATCAATGCCATCCTGACCGCTTCCACCATAACAGTTCATCACGTCTGATTTTCAATAATGGAAGAGACCACGTTCATTATCGTCATCGAAGTACTGGGCACCATATCCTTTGCCATATCGGGTATAAGGCTTGCCGCTGCCAAGAACTTCGACTGGTTCGGAGCCTATGTCGTGGGACTTGTCACAGCAATCGGCGGCGGTACCTTGCGCGATGTCCTCATAGGCGTCCCGGTATTTTGGATGGTGTCGTGGCTGTATTTAGCCGTCACCGGACTATCGCTGCTCACGGTACTGATTTTCAGGCGAGCACTTGTAGGCGGCATGCGCACGCTGTTTATATTCGACGCCATAGGTCTGGCGCTGTTTGTCGTCATCGGCATCGAAAAAAGCCTTGCCATGGGATATCCTATGTGGGTGGCAATCACGATGGGCATCATTACCGGCTCATTTGGCGGTGTACTCCGCGATATTCTTATCGGCGAGTTGCCAATGTTCTTCCGCAAGGACATCTACGCCACGGCTTGTCTGGCCGGAGGTATTGTTTACTCGCTGATTACGCTCTTAGACTTTAACCCAATAGTTCCGCAATGCCTTTGCGCCATAACCGTCATAGGCCTGCGTATACTCGCTGTGCGCTACAACTGGTCTCTCCCGGCCTTAAAAGTCGACCCCAAACTTGTCGAGCGCGACCTTAAAGAAAACCCAATGCGGCGACGCCGTGTACAACAGTCTACAAACCATGCTAATGACATCAACAAAGACAAGCAGGTCTGAACGCCCGTTCATACAACTGCTGAAATACGGTATTGTCGGCGTTATGAACACGCTGATAACACTCGGTTTGATTTTTCTTTGCAAATCGGTGCTCGGGCTTAATCCATATTTCTCAAATGCAATAGGTTATGTCGCGGGTCTCATAAACTCGTTTATATGGAACCGTAGCTGGGTTTTCCGTTCACACGGACGCATTTCAGTACAGGCCATTCACTTCTTCTGCGCGTTCGTGCTATGCTATGGAATACAGTTCCTTGTCGTCTGGCTTCTCAACCGTTCATCTTTCGGGGCACTCGAATTCTATATTTTGGGCATCACTCTTTCGGGATACGGCATTGCCACACTCATTGGAAATGTGGTTTACACCTGTTGCAACTTCATCTACAATCGAATCATAACATTCAGGTAATCGAACCTTAAAGCCTTGAGGTTTGTTTGCATATAAAACACATAATAAAATCACATAATAAAATGAAAAGGACTCTTTCGGCTTTCATAGCCACATTAATGATTACCTGCATCAGTCTGACTGCATTCGCTGAAAAAAAATACACGCACGACTCGTCGGTACTTCCCCCTGCCGCTACCGTCATGCTGAAGAAAAACTTTAAAAGCGAAGTCTCGCTTGTCAAAACAGAAAAAACTCTCGGTCGCGTCAGCGAATATGAAGTAATTCTGCGCGACGGCACCGAAATTACATTCGATGCCGCAGGCAACTGGAAAGAAATCGAAACATCGTACAAATCGAAAGTTCCTGACGGTATAGTTCTCCAGACCATCCGCGACTACATCAAGGCTCACCAAAACAAATCAGCGGTCGTCGGTATCGAAAGAGACCGCAAGGGTTATGATGTAACTTTAGCCAACGGCGTAGAGATGGAATTCGACCTGAATGGAAACTTTGTACGCTATGACAAATAAACAATAGTCAAAAGACTGATTAACCAAACTTAAAACACGCTTGTGTCAAAATGAAACCCGTAAAGAAAATCTTTCTGGCAATAGTCGCCATCATAACTGCCGTAAGTTTTACATCATGCGACGATGATGATTACTACCCCTATTACAGCCAGCTTCCCGATGCCGCAAACGCTTTTCTAAGCCAATATTTCTACAACTACGACATCGTTGACATTGATGTTCAGGGCTACGGCACCTCAACAACCTATGGTGTGTATTTTGACTCGGGCGCAGAAGCATATTTTGACTATTACGGAAACTGGTATTATATCCAGGCCGCTCCCGGATGGACTATACCGTCGGGAATCGTTCCCTACAATATAGAAAACTACGTCTACAACTACTTTTACCCCGCAGCAGGCATCAACATTGCCCAAATCACCAACTGGGGATATCAGATAACACTGACCGACTGGACTGTACTGAACTTTGACCCCTCGGGGTATCCACTTTGATACCCCAAAACATATTCAGGCCACACTGATACTATTGTCACAAGCGGTCTACATTCCTGACATTCCAATCAGCTGTGCCTACGCATTGACGCGTAGGCACAGCTGATTTGCTATAAAAGGTTGACCCAAACATGCTATGCAACATATCTCCGAACATTGTTTTGTGAAAATATGTAGTTGATTATTAAAGAATGTTTACAGAGCTTGAATATTCTTTATTTTTTCTTTTCGGAGCAAAAAAATTAACTTATCTTTGTAGAAATAAAATGGGCAGTACATGAATGTACTATCACGTCATGTCGAAAGTTATTCCAAACTGTCCATCCTATACCATAAAAAACAAAAAATGTACTGTCCTCTAACCAAAACCGTCCCAACCGTCGCCTTAGCTATCGCTATGGCTATGCCTGCGACTATTGCGTATGCCTCGACTCCCGAGCAGGATGCCGTCACGTCCGCTCTTAAAAAACATTATCCCGGCACATCAAACCTCGGCGCTCTCCGTGTCGGCGCCGTCAATATCAATGACGATGCCAAGACTATCACCGCCGAGCTAAACGAGACCGCAGCTTATATTCCACTGACACAACAGACACTTGCCCAGCTAAAAAACGAAGTTGCTGCAGGTCTTGGCGACCGTTACGCCGACTATGACGTCAATCTCAACATCATTTACCGAGACAAAAAAGGCAACACAACCGACCGTGTAAGTCTCGACCAACTTGTTCTTTTCGCTCCCAAAAATGTAAAAGGTCCCACCGAGACCGACCCTTTCATATCACGACTTGATGCAGACAAAGCACCTGCAGGTCTCGATGGCAAAAACATAGCTCTATGGCAGAGTCACGGATGGTATTTCGAGCCTAAGCTAAACCGCTTCGAATGGCAGCGCGCACGTATCTTCCAGACCGTCGAAGACCTCTTTACTCAAAGTTACGTAATGCCCTACCTAATGCCTATGCTCGAAAATGCCGGCGCATACGTCATGTCACCTCGCGAACGCGACACCAACCCGGTCGAAATCATTATCGACAACGACGGTGCTCTCGCTCGGGGCAAATACACCGAAAATGGCTCATGGTCAGACGCCGGAACAGGATTCGCCTATAAGAACAAGACATACAAGGACGTAGAAAACCCGTTCAGAGACGGTACTGCACGCAAAGCTAACGTCAGCGCACTTGCTGACAATGCAGCGCACGCCAGCTGGACAGCCGATTTTCCCAAAGCAGGCAACTATGCCGTTTACGTTTCTTACACATCACTGCCCGAGAGTGCCAAAGACGCCCTATACCGTGTCAATTCGAAAAACGGCTCAAAAGACTTCCGCATCAATCAGCAGATGGGCGGCGGAACATGGATATACCTCGGTCACTTTGACTTCGACAAAGGCACACCTGAACTGCCGGTAGTCGAACTTATAGCCCAGGGCGCCAACGGCGGAGTCGTAAGCGCCGATGCCGTAAAAATTGGCGGAGGAACCGGCAACATCGCCCGCAAAGTCAAAAATTCAAACGACAACATCGAATACGACTACGTAACAAGTGACTATCCACGGTTCACCGAAGGCGCACGCTACTGGCTTCAGTGGGCCGGCGCTCCCGACAGCGTCTTTACCCCCTCGGGTAATGTCAACGACTACACTGACGATTACCGTTGCCGTGGTCTTTGGGTCAACTGGCTCACAGGCGGTTCATCAATGTTACCCGACCGCGCAGGCCTTAAAATTCCTGTCGACCTCTCGTTTGCCTGGCACTCTGACGCCGGCACTACCATGAACGACTCAATTATCGGCACACTCGGAATCTACTGCACCGCCGGAGACAAATACGCCAACGGTAGCGACCGCAACACTTCGCGCGACTTCTGCGACCTGGTCATGACCAACATCGTTGACGACGTCCGCGCACAATTCGAGCCCAACTGGACACGGCGCGGAATGTGGAACTCGTCTTACTACGAAGCTCGCGTTCCCGAGGTTCCCGCCATGCTGCTCGAATTCCTTTCGCACCAGAACCTCGCCGACATGAAGTACGGTCTTGACCCCAACTTCCGCTTTACTGTCTCGCGTGCAGTATACAAAGGCATGCTCAAATATCTGGCACATCGCGATGGCCGCGAATATGTTGTCCAGCCACTTCCGGTACACGCTTTCGCAATCAACGGTGGTAATGACGGCCGATATAACTTGACATGGTCTGCCACCCCCGACTCGCTCGAAGCGACAGCAATGCCCACATATTATAATATAGAAGAGCGCGTAGGCGATGGTGGCTTCCGCAAAATAGCTCGTGTCACCGAACCTCGATTCGAGCTTACCGTCAATGACGAAGCCATACACAGCTATCGAATAATTGCCGGCAACGACGGCGGCGTATCATTCCCCTCCGAAGTCCTGGCACTCGCCTACCGGCCCGGCAAACCCGTGGTTACGATTGTCAACGGATTTACACGCGTTTCGGCCCCAGACACATTCGACTCGGGCGAAATTGCCGGATTCTACGACGCAAAAGACGCCGGTGTTCCCTACGTCAGCGACATCTCGTACATAGGCCCCATGTTCGAGTTCCGCCGTAACATTCCATGGATGGATGATGATGCCGCAGGCTTTGGCGCCTCGCGCGCAAACTACGAAAAAGAAGTCATCGCCGGCAACACCTTCGACTTCGTCTATGCACACGGACGCGCAATCACTCAGGCCGGAATGGGCTTCATCTCAAGCTCGGTAGAAGCTTTCACCAACACACTAGCAGATGCAGACTGCCCGATTGTCGACCTCATACTCGGCAAACAGAAAGAAATCAAACAGGGCCGGGGAGTTTACGGCACACGTTATAAGACATTCCCGACTGCCCTCCAGAACAAAATAAAGGCCATGACCGCCGTCGGCACATCGTTCTTTGTTTCCGGTGCTTATGTAGCAACGGACCTCTGGGACAATCCCAACTCGAGCGAAACTGTCGCTGAAGCCGATCAAAAATTCGCCACTGAAGTTCTCGGATATCACTGGCGCGTGGGACAGGCAAGCGTTACCGGTCAGGCCTACGAAGTCCAGTCACGCTTCAAAGCCTTCAATGGCGGCGAATTCGACTTCTCTAATATAATGAATTCCGACTGCTACGCCGTCGAGTCGCCTGACTCGTTCTATGCTCCCGATACCGCGAAAGGCGCAACCATAATGCGTTACAGCGAAAACAACCTTGTCGCAGGCACAGCATTCGACCCCGGAACTTACCGTACGGTAGTCATCGGTTTCCCCTTCGAGACCATCAAAGGTGCCGATGCTCAGGCAAAGCTTATGAAACAGGTACTTTCATTCTTAAACGCTCCCAAAACTGTTTCCGCACCTGCCAAAGCCACAGCCAAAGGCAAAAAGAACGGCAAGAAAAACAAAAAATAAATCTATCACTTTTCTAAAAAATAACCTCAGACATGAAAAAAACAATTAATTGCTTCGTGCCATTCGCCGACGCAGAACAAGCCCGCGTTACCGTCGACGGTCTCAAACAAAGCCCCTTAGTTACCCAAATCTTTCTTCTGGCAACAAATTCCGAGGCCAAGGCCATCGAAGGGTGCGAACTTATTGCCATCGACGCCCTCAACTCGTCGGCTACCATGAAAAAAATCGCCGCCGCCGCTGACAGCGACTTCATTCTGCTCTACACCAAATTTAACAATCTGGTAATGGGCTACTTTGCTCTCGACCGTTTTGTCCGTCTGGCCGAAGACTCGAAAGCCGGTATGCTCTATGCCGACAGCTACACCGTAGTCGAAGGCAAAAAATCCAACGCTCCGGTCATCGACTACCAGTTCGGCTCGCTTCGCGACGACTTCAACTTCGGCTCGGTGCTCTTCTTCAACACCGCTGACTTCAAAAAAGCCGCCCAAGGGATTGACACCGAGTACACCGCAGCCGGCCTCTACGACCTGCGCCTTCGTCTGAGCCGTATCGCTCCCATTGTTCATATCAACGAATATCTTTACAGCGACGTCACCGTTGACAACCGCAAATCGGGCGAAAAAATATTCGACTACGTTGACCCCAAAAACCGTGGCGTACAGATTGAAATGGAAAAAGCCTGCACAGCACATCTTAAAGCCATAGGTGGTTATCTCGAACCCAAATTCACCGGAATCGACTTCAACAAAGGCGATTTCGAATACGAAGCTTCGGTTATCATACCTGTACGAAACCGCATACGCACCATACGCGACGCCATCAAATCAGTACTTTCTCAGAAAACCGACTTCCCCTTCAACCTCATCATCATCGACAACCTCTCGACCGACGGTACAACTGAAGCCATCGAAGAATTCAAGGACGACCCCCGTCTGGTACACATCGTGCCCGAACGTGACGACCTTGGTATCGGCGGCTGCTGGAATGTCGGTGTACAGCATCCCAAATGCGGCAAATTCGCCATTCAGCTCGACTCGGACGACGTATACTCCGACGAGAACACACTGTCAAAAATGGTAAAAGCTTTCTATGACCAGAAATGCGCCATGGTTGTCGGCACCTACATGCTGACAGACATTGACAAAAACCCCATTCCGCCGGGCGTCATCGACCACAAAGAATGGACTCCCGAAAACGGCCGCAACAACGCACTGCGCATCAACGGTCTGGGCGCTCCCCGCGCATTCTACACCCCCATGCTGCGCGAAATCCATGTTCCCAACACATCGTACGGCGAAGACTACGCCCTGGGACTCGCCTTCTCACGCCATCACCAGATAGGTCGCGTATACGACGTTGTCTACCTGTGCCGCCGTTGGGACGACAACTCGGACGCCAATGTCGACGTTGTCAAGATGAACAACAACAACCTCTACAAAGACCGCATCCGCACCTGGGAACTCCAGGCACGTTGCGCCATGAACGCCGAAAAATAATCGTTGCGTAAAAACGAAAGAGAATATGACACGTATCTCATCGGCACTCGCCGACAAGCTTATAGCCGAACAAATTGCCGAGTGGCCTCAGGCCGCCGGCAATTTCGAGGCGCTAAAAGGCGTCCGCGTCAAAGACCTTGATGTCGACGGCATGCACATCAAAGTACAGTTCAACCCCGCACGCATTGTCTCGTCATCGGCAAAGGTCGATGCCAAGAGCCTCAAAGAACGTAAATGCTTTCTCTGCGGCGCAAACCGTCCCGAAGTCCAAAAAGGGCTCTCCTGGGGTAAAGATGACAAATACATCGTACTCATCAATCCTTTCCCCATCTTCCCCCGCCACCTCACCATTCCCGACAACAATCACGTCGACCAGCTTATCGTCGACCGGGCCGAGGACATGATGGACCTTGCTTCAGATCTCGATTCATACACCGTGTTTTACAACGGACCCAAATGCGGAGCTTCTGCGCCCGACCATATGCATTTCCAGGCCGGGAACAGCGACTTTCTGACCATTGACGAAAACCTCGACGGCGCTGACCTTAAAACCGTTGCCGAGGATAATGGCGCAACACTGGCTCTTGTCGACACCATGCCACTGAAAGTCTTTGTCATCGATGCCGAAGACCATAAAGCCGGTGCCAGCTTGTTCCGTCGACTCTATGATGCAATGCCCATACCCGAAGGCGAACGCGAGCCTATGATGAACATCCTTTGCTACGCCACACCCGCCGGTGTCCGCATGGTTGTCATTCCCCGCAAACGTCACCGTCCGTCGTTCTATGGCATGCCCGAAGACGGTGAGGACAAAATGTTGCTATCTCCTGCCTCGGTCGACATGGGAGGCGTATTCATCACCCCTCTTGAAAAAGACTTCGACAAGGTCGACTCTGACCTCATTAAAGTAATTCTTGACGAACTCTGCCTGAGCAAGGACGAAATCGACGCAATCGCCGAAAACGTAAAATAAGATACTCTACAATATCCGAGCCGGAGACCTTTGCTATCTCCGGCCCGGATAATAAAAACCAAGGGACACAATCCCACTCAAGACAGCAAAAGACATTCTTCTAAACTACAACGACAGAAAATATGTTAGAACCTTTTGTAAAAGTAGGCATACTCAACGCCCATACAATCGACATAGTCCTGCTTGACACATACACAGTCGACGGACACGAAGTCCGCGGACCACAGACCCTGAGTGCTACTCCTGATGGTAAAATAGCATGGCAGGGACGCGAATATGACGGACAACTCGAATTCCACCCATACAATCCTGGAGGAATATTCGAAATCAAGGACGTAGTCATCGGTGTCAACTTCCACTGGGAGCGCAAAGAGGACCAGCGCTTCAGCGGCTCGGCACGCTTCATAGTCGAAGATGGCCGACTGACAATAATCAACATACTGCCTGTCGAAGACTACCTGCTAAGCGTCATTTCATCCGAAATGAGCGCCAACGCATCGCTTGAGCTTCTCAAAGCCCATGCCGTTATTTCACGCTCGTGGCTTCTGGCTCAGATTGACAAAAACAAACAGCTTACAGCCGAAGCCACACCCTACTCTGCATGCACCGAGACCGAAACCGAGCGCATCAAGTGGTATGACCGCGAAGACCATGTCAACTTTGACGTCTGCGCCGACGACCACTGCCAGCGTTATCAGGGTGTGACACGTCAGTCAACCCCCAAAGTTGCCGAGGCAATAAAAGCCACACGCGGACAGGTGCTGATGTACGACGACATGCTGTGCGATGCCCGTTTCTCGAAATGCTGCGGCGGCGTGTTCGAACGTTTCGAAAACTGTTGGGAACCAAAATCGCTCCACTACCTTGCCGCTCGCGCCGACAAACCCGACGAGAATGATTACCCCGACCTGACAATCGAAGAAAATGCGCGCCAATGGATACTCTCGCGCCCGGAAGCGTTCTGCAACACCTCGGACGCCTCCATACTGTCGCAGGTTCTCAACAACTACGACCAGGAAACAACAGACTTCTTCCGCTGGAAAGTAGAATATGACGCCGAAAAACTTAGCGAAATCGCCTGCCGCCGCTCGGGAATCGACTTCGGCCGCATCATTGACCTCGAGCCCCTTGAGCGCGGAACTTCGGGACGTATAGTCCGTCTTAAAATCACGGGCACCAAACGCACAATGATTTTCGGCAAAGAACTCGAAATACGCAAAACACTATCCGAGTCTCATCTGTACTCATCGGCATTCGTCGTCGAAAAACAAGGCGACCCGGCTATGCCCTCGAAATTTATACTCCACGGCGCCGGATGGGGACACGGCGTTGGCCTGTGCCAGATAGGTGCAGCCGTCATGGGAGCCAAAGGCTACGACTATCGCAACATCCTCGCACACTACTTTGTCGATGCCGAAATCCGGCCCATGTACGAATAACCTAATACGTATATTAATCAAATCCAATCACCACATATACCGATTGTGAGTCTTTTACGCCTCATCGGACATTAGATTTTCCCTACTCAGCATACAATCCCTAAATATACCCTGAATATTTAAACCAATAATCACATAACTACAATGAGAAAAGCGACCAAACGCAACCCATGGGCCTGGATTCCGACCCTCTATTTCGCACAAGGCATACCGTTTATTTTTATAAACATGGTCACCATGGTGCTCTTTACCCAACTCGGCATGAGCAAAGCCGATGCAACAATGTACACCGGATGGCTTTATCTGCCCTGGGTAATCAAACCCTTCTGGGGTCCTATCGTCGACATCATCAAAACCAAACGTTGGTGGACAGTCACTATGCAGCTGTGTGTAGCCATCGGCCTTGGTCTCATTGCATTCACCCTTCCCATGCCTTCAGAAGCCGCAATCAAAGCAGGTCTTCCGGTAAGCGCCTTTATGGTCTGCCTCTTCTTCTACTTCGTCACAGCATTCTGCTCGGCCACTCATGACATAGCCTCGGACGGTTTCTACATGATAGCCCTCAACACCAACGAGCAGAGCCTCTTTGTCGGTATCCGCTCGACATTCTACCGCTGTGCAAGCGTTTTCGGCCAGGGTGGTCTGGTTATCATAGCCGGATTGCTCGAGACAGCAACAGGCAGTGTTGCCTCAGGCTGGTTCTGGACTGTAATCGGTTGTGCTGTCTTCTTTGGCATAGTATTCATCTATCATGCCTTTATACTCCCCTACCCCGAAGCAGACCGACCTGTCGGTGGCGAAGGTGCCAAATCCATTTCGGGTATTCTCCGCGAATTTGCCGGTTCGTTCGGCACATTCTTCAAAAAGAAATATGTCATCCTTGCAATGCTTTTCATGCTTCTATATCGTCTTCCTGAGGCTCAGGTAGTCAAGCTTTGCCAGGTATTTCTTCTTGCTCCGCGCGACGCCGGCGGTCTGGGAATGACACAGACCGAAGTAGGTTTTGCATACGGCGTCCTTGCCATCATAGGTCTCACTGTCGGCGGTATCATCGGCGGCATCTGCGCATCCCAGGGCGGTCTCCGCAAATGGATCTGGCCTATGGCTTTGGCTACCTCACTCAACTGCGTTGCTTATATCATCCTTTCCAACATTCAGCCTGACTACACTATTCTCTCCGGCAAAATCATCATCTGGTGCTGCATAGTTCTCGAACAATTCGCTTACGGATTCGGCTTTACGGCCTTTATGCTCTTTATGATGTATTTCTCAGAAGGCCCGTACAAAACATCGCATTACGCAATTTGCACCGCTTTTATGGCACTCGGCATGATGCTTCCCGGCATGGCCGCAGGCTGGATTATGGAAAATCTCCTTGGTGACTCTTACGTCAACTTCTTCTTCTGGGTTCTTTGCTGCAACCTTGCAACCTGGTGTGTAACAGCGCTGGTACGTCCTCACATCAATCCCGAGTACGGAGCCAAGCGTGTTGAGAAAAAAACAAAATAATAACGTAACAATGAAACGAATACTCAGCATAGCTCTCGCCGCCATAGTTGCTCTTGGCACAATGGCTCATGTGAAACCCGGTATCGAGGTTTTGCGCGACCGCGGATTTGAAGGTCTCAAAGGCAAACGCGTGGGTCTCATTACCAATCCGACCGGTGTCGACAACAAACTGAAATCGACGATCGACATTCTGCACGAAGCGCCCGATGTACAGCTTGTGGCTCTCTTTGCACCCGAACACGGCGTGCGCGGCGATGTACACGCCGGCGACCACGTGGACAACTTTGTAGACCCGGCAACCGGTGTCACCGTATACTCAATGTACGGCAAGACACGCAAGCCCACTCCCGAAATGCTAAAGGACATCGACGTACTGATATATGACATCCAGGACATAGGCTGTCGCTCGTACACTTTCATCTCATCGATGGGTGTGGCTATGGAAGCCTGCGCCGAACTTGGTAAGGAATTCATGGTCCTCGACCGTCCAAATCCAGTCAGCGGTAACAAAGTCGAAGGCAACCTCACCGAGCCCGACTGCATATCGTTCGTCAGCCAGTTTGCCATACCGTATCTCTATGGTCTGACTCCGGGCGAACTCGCCAATATGCTTAACGGAGAAGGCATGCTCGAAGGCGGCAAGAAAGTCAAACTTACTGTCGTACCCATGGACGGCTGGAAACGCAACATGACTTTTGCCGACACCAAGATGCCTTGGGTATTGCCCTCACCGCATATCCCCAATCCCGAAGCCGCCGTTATGTATCCCGTTTCGGGTATCCTCGGCGAACTCGGCTACATGTCAATCGGTGTCGGATACACCGAGCCTTTTAAGCTATTCTGCTCTGTATGGACAAATGCCGAAGAACTCGCCCGCCGCATGAACGCACTCAATCTTCCCGGCCTTATGTTCCGCCCCATTCACATAAAGCCATTCTACTCGGTCGGTGCCGGCAAAAATCTTCAGGGTATCGAAGTCTATGTCACCGATGTAGAGAAAGCGCCTCTGTCGCTCGTCCAATTCTATGTCATGCAGGAAGACGCCGCCATGAACCCCGACAAAGCCACCTTCAAGGAAGGCAATGCCGACCCAAAACGTTTCAGCATGTTTGACAAAGTCTCCGGCTCCAAGCAGATTCGCGAGCGTTTTGCCAAGAACCATAAAGTCGCTGACATCATTGACTACTGGAACAAAGATGCCGAATCCTTCAAAGCAAAATCGGCCAAATATTATCTCTATTGATTCAACGAACACAAAACAAAGCCACAATGCCTGAACGGGATACATACAAACTGTTTGTCAGCGACCTGAGCAAGACGGTCGACCGTAAACGCATTTATACCGACCCGCTGCGCTGTTTCGGCTGGGGTACAGACGCCGGATTCTACCGTATGACTCCGCAAGTCGTCGTCCGTGCCGCCAATACTAAAGAAGTTTCGGAAGCGCTTAAGATCGCCACACGCTATAATCTGCCTGTGACCTTCCGTGCAGCCGGCACATCTCTGTCAGGACAGTCAATCAGCGACTCTATTCTCATCGTCGCCGGCAAACATTGGGAAAAGTACGAAATCGGCGACGAAGGTAATCTGATAACGCTCCAGCCCGGTATCATAGGCCAGCGAGTCAACGAACTTCTTGCTCCCTACGGCAAACAGTTCGGTCCCGACCCGGCATCCAAGAAATCAGCCATGGTCGGCGGCATAGTCATGAACAATGCTTCGGGCATGAACTGCGGCGTCCACGCCAACTCAGACCGCTGTCTGGTATCCATTGAGCTTGTACTTGCCGACGGCACAATACTTGACACCGCCGATGAAAACTCACGTCAGGCTTTCATGCTCAGTCACGGCCATGTAATAGAGGAAATTTGCGCCATTCGTGACGCCATTCGCCGCAACGACGAACTTGTCAGACTTATACACTACAAATATGCCATCAAGAACGTTACCGGCCTCAATCTTTTGCCCTTCGTAACCTACGAAGACCCGTTCGAAATCATAGCCCACTGCATGGTCGGCAGCGAAGGTACACTCGGTTTCATGTCACGTGTGACCATGAAAACGGTCCACCTTTATCCCTTCACGGCCTCGGCAATGCTCTACTTCAGTGACATGGCCGAAGCCTGCCGGGCGGTCGTCGCCATGCGCAAGGATGCACCGATACAGTCGTGCGAGCTTCTTGACAAAAAATCACTGTCTACAGTCCACGACAACACCGGCGAAGGTCTCACGGCCCTATTGCTCGAGACAAAAGCCGACACGCGCGAACAACTTGACGAAAATATTGCCAAGGTCCTTGAAGTTCTACGCCCGTTCGACATGTTCCAACAGCCACACTTCACCACTGACCCCGACGAATACGTCGCCTGGTGGGCCATACGCTCGGGCATATTCCCGGCTGTCGGCGGAACACGCCGTCCCGGCACCACTGCACTCATCGAGGACATCGCATTTCATATCGAAGACCTGCCCGAGGCCACGGTAGCTTTAGCCGACATTCTCGCCCGTTCGGGATATGACGATGCCTGTATATACGGCCACGCCCTCGAAGGCAACTACCACTTCATAATTTCGCAGGCCTTTGACTCACCTCAGGAAATTGAGCGCTACCGCAGTCTAATGTCCGAGATCGAGCATCTTGTCACCGAGCGCTTCCATGGTTCGCTAAAAGCCGAGCACGGCACCGGACGCAACATGGCGCCTTTCGTCCGCCACGAATGGGGTGACGATGCCTGGCAGATGATGCGTAGGCTCAAGCAAGCCCTTGACCCTAAAGGACTGCTCAACCCCGGTGTCATCTTTAACCCCGACCCCGAGTGTTATATCAAGCATCTGAAGTCGCTGCCACTGTTTTACGAACCCGCCGACCGATGCATCGAATGTGGATTCTGCGAAGTCAACTGCGTGTCGTGCGGGCTAACCCTCTCGGCACGTCAGCGTATCGCCGTCCAGCGCGAAATTACACGTCTCAAACACACCGGTCAGGAACCCGGGCGCCTGAATCTGCTCGAGAAATCCTTCCGCTATTACGGTGACGAAACATGCGCCGGCGACGGATTGTGCTCGACATCGTGCCCTATGAAAATCAATACCGGCGACCTTGTACATGCAATACGCCAGAAATCGCTTCCCGAAGGCTCGACCGGTTACAAAATCGGCAACTGGGCCGCAAACCATCTTCCGTCCATAAAAGGGACACTGCGTCCCATGCTCAGCACCGCAAACGGTGTACGCAGCGTCATCGGCGACAAAGCCGTCAACGTCCTTGGCCGGGGACTCCATAAACTTGGCTTGCCTTTGTGGAACTCGTCTCTGCCCGGAGCATACCATCGTCACGACATGGCACAACAGCCTCAGGCAAGCAAAGTCGTATATTTCCCCTCATGCATCAACCAGACTATGGGGTCGACTGCCGAAGGCAAAACCAAGCCCAGACCACTGATTGATGTCATGGTGGAACTTTGCAACAAAGCCGGATACGAAGTCATTTTCCCCGCTAATATGAACGCTTTGTGCTGCGGTATGATATGGTCGAGCAAGGGCATGCCGGATATTGCACAGCGCAAGAGCGATGAACTCGAAAAAGCACTCCGCACCGCCTCGTGCGACGGTAAATATCCCATACTCTGCGACCAAAGCCCGTGCCTGCATCACATGCGCGAGCACATGAAATCGCTGAAGTTATTTGAGCCGGCCGAGTTCATCGAGAAATTCCTTGTTCCCAACCTCATTTTCCGCCCTACCGATACCCCCGTTGCCATACATGTAACATGCTCGACTCGACGCATGGGGCTCGCCGACACCATAATCTCGCTAGCACGACGCTGTTCGTCCGACGTCATGATTCCCACCGAGGTAGGATGCTGCGGTTTTACCGGCGACAAGGGCTTTACATATCCCGAGCTCAACGCATGGGGTCTGCGCAAACTCCGCGTACAAATACAGGCCGCCGGTATAAAATACGGTTACTCCAACTCGCGCACCTGCGAGATAGGTCTTTCGGCCAACTCCGGAATTCCCTACAAATCGATAGCCTATCTTGTCAACGAGGTGACACGTCCCCGAGGTTACGACCCCGCATACGACGAAAAGCCCGCTGAGCAGGACAATGCCGAACTTAACTTCGGACACACCGAGGATTTGTATCACACAGACACCGAACGTCTGAGCGAATTCATGCCCAAAGAACAAATCCGGGACAACAGCACATATCTTACCGATCGCGAAAGTACCGGGACAGAAAATTGTAGTGTCACAGATGCAGTTGACGACAGTACCCAAATCATCTATGGCGACACCGATTCCGACGAAACAAAAATCATCTACGACAAAAACTAACAAAATCCTGATTTAACCCTGAATAACTAAAAATCCGATGAAAAAACATTCGACAGCGGTCGAAGTTGCCGTTCCGGCACACGAGAAACAACGTCCCAAGCGCCTTCTTGCTCTGGACATACTGCGCGGTATCACCATCGCCGGTATGATTCTTGTCAACAATCCGGGCTCGTGGGGACATATCTATCCTCCTCTGGAGCATGCCTTGTGGAACGGACTGACACCAACCGACCTGGTTTTCCCCTTCTTCATGTTCATCATGGGAGTGTCGACATATTTTTCACTGCGCAAATACGACTTCCGTCTGTCGTGGCCCGCAGCGTGGAAAATATTGCGCCGCACCGTGGTGATATTTCTTATAGGCTTGTTCATTGCCTGGTTTGGTCTGTTCCTAAAGCGCTATACAGTCAACGAACTGACATTCTGGGATTCTGTACTTAACTTTGACGACATACGCATACTCGGCGTTATGCCTCGACTGGCCATCTGTTACGGCATAGGCTCGCTTCTTGCACTGGCTATGCGCCGCAAAGGCTTACCATGGCTCATTGCCGGTATGCTTGTAATCTATGCCATAATATTACTTAGCGGCGACGGCTTCAGTTTTTCGCGACACAACGTAATCGCTGTTGTTGACCGCGCAGTACTCGGAGAGCCGCACATGTACTCCGATACAATTGACGGCCTGACGCTGAAGTTCGATCCCGAAGGCTTGTTGTCAACGCTTCCATCGATAGCACACATGCTCATAGGTTTTCTTTGTGGTGGAATCATTGTCGCCACCAAAGACAACACACTTCGCATCAACAAACTTTTCATCATAGGCACTATACTGACCTTCAGCGGATTCCTCCTCGATTTCGGGATGCCTATAAACAAAAAAATCTGGTCGCCGACATTTGTTCTTACTACCTGCGGCCTGGCATCGCTATTTCTGGGACTGCTGATATGGATTATAGACATCAAAGGCTACAAGAAATGGTGCCGCTTCTTCGAAGTCTACGGCATCAACCCTCTTTTTATGTACGTACTCGGCGCACTGCTGTCGCAGATTATCTCCTTTACAAAAATAAGCTGGAGCGGAGCCGAAAGCGGACTCATATCAATCAAAGGTTTCATTTACAAAGCTTGCTTAATTCCCGTCTGCTGCGGCGACGAGACTTTAGCCTCGCTTATATTCGCCCTACTGTTCGTTTGCACGACATGGGTTTTCGGTTATTATTTGTATAAAAATAAAATTTACATAAAAATATGATACTAATTGCTGACTGTGGAAGTACCAAGATAGACTGGTGCCTCATTGAAAATTCAAAAGTAATCAATCAGGTGTTCACCTGCGGAATGAATGCCGTCATGCTCACCGAAGAAGAAATGGCTTCGCGCATCGCCACTGAACTCATGCCCGAGCTGGGGCATCACGACATAGACGCCGTCTACTTCTACGGCGCCGGATGCATCAGCCCTGAAGTCTGCGGCAACGTAGCCAACGCTATACGCAAATCCATCCCCGCCCCCATAATCGAAGTGCATACCGACCTGCTGGCTGCCGCCCGCGCACTATGCGGACACAAACCCGGCATCGCCTGCATCATGGGAACCGGCTCCAACTCGTGCTACTATGACGGCAATGAAATCTGCGACAACGTCTCGCCCTTAGGTTACATCCTCGGCGACGAAGGCTCGGGTGCCGTCCTTGGCAAGATTCTTGTCGGCGACGTCCTCAAGAATCAACTTCCGGCCGAACTCTGCGACAAATTCCTCAAGCAGTACGAACTTGACCGTCTGACCATCATACGCCGTGTATATAAAGAGCCTCAGGCCAACCGCTTCTTGGCTTCGGTTACACCCTTCCTTATCCAGAACATCGAACATCCCGCCATACATGCGCTTGTGCTCAACTCGTTCAAATCGTTCTTTGTACGCAACGTATGCCAGTACAAAGGCTTCAAAGAGCTCAAAGTCAACTTTATCGGCTCCATTGCCTACTACTACCGCGACATACTCAGCGAAGCCGCACGCGAATGTTGCTGCTCTGTAGGCACCATTATTAAAAGTCCAATGGAAGGTCTCATTGCTTTCCACGCCAACAACTGAACACGAACCGATTAGTGGCACGACTTGTCCGGTAACGATTTGCCTCGCAGGCTAATTCCACATCATTTTATTTCACAACCATAAAGTCATCCTAACTACAAAGATATGGCATTTGTCAAAATTTCAGAGCAGCCTTCGCGCTATAACGACCTTGAAAAAAAATCTGTCGGCGAAATACTGCACGACATCAACAACGAAGATAAAAAAGTAGCATACGCTGTCGAAAAAGCTATACCTCAGATTGAAAAACTCGTCACCGAAATTGTCGCACGCATGAAACGCGGCGGACGCATCTTCTATATGGGAGCCGGCACATCGGGACGTCTCGGCGTGCTTGACGCATCCGAGATTCCTCCCACATTCGGCATGGACCCCACGTGGGTCATCGGACTCATTGCCGGCGGTGACATTGCCCTTCGCAACCCTGTAGAAAACGCCGAAGACGATACACTGCAAGGGTGGAAAGACCTTCAGCAGTTCAACATCAACGACCGCGATACCGTAATAGGCATCGCTGCTTCAGGCACAACGCCATACGTCATCGGCGCTATCAAGGAAGCCCGCAAACACGGCATACTCACCGCTGCCATCACATCGAATCCCGATGCTCCCGTTTCTGAAGCCGCGGACATCGCCATCGAAATGATTGTCGGCCCTGAATACGTCACCGGCTCGTCGCGCATGAAATCCGGTACAGGTCAAAAAATGATATGCAACATGATTACCACCTCGGTAATGATTCAGATGGGCCGTGTCAAAGGCAACAAGATGGTCAACATGCAACTGTCAAACGCCAAACTTGTCGACCGCGGAACACGCATGGTCGTCGAAGAACTAGGCCTGCCATACGACGATGCCAAACGTCTGCTGCTGCTGCACGGCTCGGTCAAAACAGCCGTTGACGCTTACAACGCCGACAAATAACAATATACTGAAATTCAAAAGCTTAGACCCAAGGCCTCGCAGATTATAATTCTGCGTGGCCTTTAGGGTATCTGACACACCCACCCCCAATTTTTACACACTATGAAAGCTAAAATACTTCTAAGTACAGCGCTTGTCATCGCCATGTGCTCGTGCGCGACTGCTCAGTCTCACGAAAAATCAGACACCCAACCCGCCCCCGCCAAGTATACCGAATTATATTACCAGAGGGCTTCGCTTTTCAACGCCCTGCCAGTCGACACCAACTCGATTGTCATGCTGGGCAACTCGCTGACCCACGGATGTGAATGGCACGAACTCTTCGGGATGCCCAACATACTCAACCGTGGCATCAACGGTGACATCGTACAGGGCGTACGCGAACGCGTCGACCATATTGTTCAGGGACACCCCAAAAAGATATTCCTGCTAACCGGTGTCAACGACGTCAGTCACAATCTAACCGCCGACTCCATAGCAACGGCTCTTGGCAACCTAATAAAATACATTCGGGCCCAGTCTCCTCAGACACATCTTTATGTCGAGTCGCTGCTTCCCATCAACAATTCGTTCGGACGCTATAAAGCCATCTTCGGCAAGGAGCTGGTTATCCGCGACATCAACGCAAAACTCGAAGGCATAGCCAAAGAAAACGGCGCGACATGGATTAATATCAATCCCTACTTCGCCGACAAAGATGGCAACCTCCGCGCCGACCTCACAAACGACGGTCTGCATCTGCTCGCTCCCGGATATATGATATGGAAAGAGCTGCTGCTCCCCTATATCAAAGAATAATCCAACAAGGCGTTTGACTTCGGCCCGGCGTACTGACCAAAATCATTGGGGGACAAAAATCACCCCGAACCATTTTGCACATCAGATTGTTAACAATTCGTGTCGAAAGTGTACATCTGCACCGGGCCTGCCGGGTATGAACACACCGTCGGCATCACTTTCAACTATTTCATCACATTTATCGGAGCCCGCAAATGGGACATATTCGATTTTTTGTATCTATCTTAGTTTTACTCTGCTACCCGACGGTGTCGGCGACACCATCGGGTAGCCAAACTTTTGACAGCGGAGAACCTCAGTCAGTCGGTCTTGTGCTTAGCGGCGGGGGTGCCAAAGGTATTGCACATATAGGCGTAATCCGCGCACTCGAAGAAAACGATATTCCCATCGACTATATAACGGGGACCTCCATGGGAGCCATCGTCGGCAGTCTGTATGCTATGGGCTACACCCCGGACGAGATGATAGAACTTATACTCTCACCCGAGTTCGGATACTGGTCGACCGGCGTCTTCGATCCTTCAAAAGTTTACTATTTCAGCCGTCAGGCCCCTACTCCGTCAATGTTCAGTTTCTCTATACCGACGGGTAGGAGAGAGACAGACTCGATACCGGCGTCAATAATATCTCCTATACCTATGAACTTCGGATTCATGGAACTGTTTTCGGCCTGCACAGCACAGTGCGGCGGCGACTTCAACCGTCTGTTCGTACCTTTCCGCTGCGTGGCTTCGGACGTTGCAGCCGGCCACAAGGTGGTATTGTCACACGGCTCGCTCGGCGATGCCGTACGCGCCTCCATGTCTTTCCCTATTGTGTTCCAGCCCACACGAGTCGATGGAGCACTGCTGTATGACGGCGGAATTTTCGATAACTTTCCGGTCGACGTAATGAAATCCGACTTCTCGCCCGACATAATGATTGGCGTCGATGTCTCCACTCCGGTCAACGGACCTCAGGTTTCGCTCATGGACCAAATAGACAATCTGGTGATGCATCAGCAGGACTATGCACTCGACCCGCGCTTGGGTATCAAAATCAAAATCGACCTGCATCAGTTTGCTCTGCTCGATTTCCCCCAAGCCCGCAAAATTGCACAGATAGGCTACGACAAAGCCATGGCAATGATGGATTCGATTAAGGGCCGCGTAACTTCGCGCATATCGCCGTTAGCCAGAAAGACAGCGCGTGGTGCGTTCCGCACCCGTACACCCAGGCTGCGGTTCGATTCGGTATGTGTTTCCGGAGGGACACCTCGTCAAAACGAGTACATCACTTACCTGTTTGACAGCGACGAAAACAACCGCGACACATTCGACATAGCTCATGCCCGCCAGTCGTACTATCGGGCAATCTCGGCCGGTCGTCTGCGTGACCTTGTTCCGACCGCCGTCTACAATCCGTCATCAGACTTGTTTACACTCAACGTAGCCATGTCCGTCAAAGACAAACTCAATCTCGGCATCGGCGGTTACATAACATCTTCCCAAAATTCGTATCTGTACTTAGGCACAGGATTCAATACTCTCAGTTTTCAGTCTGTAAGCGCAGCCTTAGGTGCATGGCTGGGACAAAGCTACATCGGCGCCAAAGCAGACGCCGGCATTAGCCTGCATACACAACATCCGTCAGCACTGACCCTGACAGCGGTAGCCTCGCGACAGCGTTTTGTCCAGAATGACAACCTCTTCTATCAGACAAGTACACCAACCTTCCTCACCGACAACGAATATTATGGACGTCTGGCGTTCGAGACTGCCGCAGGTTGGCGTGGCAAATTTGCCTTAGGAGCGGGGTTCGGGCATATTTTTGACTCATTTTATCGTTCAAGCACAGACCATATTCCCGGTCGTGACCACACTCGCTATAACCTTTGGCAGGCATTAATACGCTACACGTCCAATACACTCGACAACGAACAGTTCCCGACACGAGGCGCGGCATATAATTTTTGCGGTATGGGACTAACAGGCAACTATCGCTTCACTCCATCTGTATCTGACGAACTATTCAGCGGCGAAAGCAAAGACGTACGCTGGCTGCAGCTCGAACTCCGCTCGCGCAACTATTTTGACATTTCAAGACATTTCTCACTGGGTCTCGAAGGTGATATCATGCTGTCTACACGCAAGCTTCAGTCGACCTACAATGCCTCAATCGTCACAGCACCCGTGTATACACCTACCAATGCCTCGAACAATATCTTTAACCCGTCATTGCGTGCCAATTCTTTTATAGCCGCCGGTGTCGTACCGATATACAAATACTCGTCCAATCTTACAGCGAGGCTTATGGTTGACTGCTTCATGCCACTGCGCAAAATTAAAGCGGCCCGCGACTTTAAAGCCGAATATGGCAGATGGTTGTCAAATCCCGAATTTTTCAGCGAACTTGACATCAGCTACTCCTTCCCCTTTGCTACCCTGTCAGCCTATGTAAACTACGTCAGCAACGGTCCGCGCAACTGGAATGCCGGTATAACCCTCGGCGTATTCCTTCTGGCACCGCGCTTCCTGCGCTAAGGTCATTGCTTAAGACTGGCACCACTCCCCTCTCCTTCAAAGATTAAAGGCTTTAAAGGATCGAAAACTACTAATTTCATCGCACACAACCATTCTTAACCTATAAAAAATATTTCTTGAAGTTTTTGCTCCCTTTCAATTCCCATTCACCGGAGAATGGAGCTTTGCGGAGCAAAGCGCTTCGCGATGGTATCGAAACTGTCGAGCCCGTCGTCAAACTCCATGTAATCGTCCACGGCATCGACATCGTACTTGTTGGACTAGCCGGGCGGGATTCTACTTCGATGCGGTGCGGGCCTGTCTTGAAAGAAACGGAGTGGTCGCAAATATCAGCATCAGCGGGCTATGACACGTGGAGTCAGCTGATAACTCTGATAATTCTGACATGGCTGAAACACATCGCCAAGTACACACAACGGGCGATGGCCAATTTCTTTGTTTCTCTGCGGCTTAACACATTTACCAAGATTGACCTCAATAAATGGCTTGACGAGCCATTCACACCTCCACCGAAGAAGCGATTTTTACATAGGGTGATTATTCTGATGTGATATTTGCAAAGGTTGATGCCTCTGCAAGTTGAACCGCGCTCAAAAATTATTTAGGACAATATCGATTTTTACGCATTTTTTCTGTTTAATTTCAGTAAAATAGACGCAAAAGTTTTGTCGCGTCAACAAAAAGCATTACCTTTGCGGTCGCTAAACAATACAAAACTCAATATTTATTAAAATTATTTTTAATGGCAACAAAAATCAGACTGCAACGTCATGGTCGCAAAAACTATGCGTTCTATCCTATTGTTATCGCCGATAGCAGGGCACCACGAGATGGTAGATTTATTGAAAGGATAGGTTCTTATAATCCGAACACTAATCCTGCTACAATTAACCTCAACTTCGAGCGGGCTTTGTATTGGGTTAACTGCGGTGCTGAACCCACCGACACCGTACGCACCATCCTTTCGGACGAAGGCGTACTCTTGATGAAACACCTTCAGGGCGGCGTCAAAAAAGGCGCTTTCGACGAAGCCGAGCTTCAGCGTCGCTTCAACGCCTGGAAGGAAGCTAAAGTAAAAAAAGTCGAAAACCTCAAAGCTTCTATGGCTTCGAAAAAACAGGAAGACGCCGCCAATCGTCTGGCTGCCGAAACTGCCAAGAACAACGCCAAAGCTGAGGAAGTCGCTAAAAAGAAAGCTGAACTCGCTGCCGCAAAAGCCGAAGAAGAAGCTGCCGCTGCCGCAGAGAATCAGCCTGCAGAAGAAGCCACTGAAGCTCCCGCTGCCGAATAAAGCACTCTTTCGCAACCTACAAAAGCGGCATCCAATTCTCAGGGATGTCGCTTTTATTATATCAGCAGCATTGTGTTGGCTATCTTCGCCACCATCAATGGCGGCCGCTTAAATACGCCATCGCGGAAACAGATATCAACGAGACTCCCTATAACAGACCTAAACCTCTTATTAATCACATCTTTATTAAATGACTCTGAAACAAAAAATCGTGACTCCGCTGCTCATTGCCGCGGCTGTTACTGCTTCAAATCCAACCATGGCTCAGAACAATAACGAAAATATCTTTGCCCAGCCGTTCAAGACCATCCATGAGACGGCACCTTTCTCTCGCTTCGATTCTAAAATATGGGTTCCGGCGGTAAAACACGCCATCGAGACAGCCAAACAGGAAGTCAACGCCATAACAAGACAGCGCTCGACACCCGATTTCGAAAACACCATTGTTGCACTCGAAAACACAGGTTCCGAACTAAACCGTGTTGTCGAACCATTCTTCGCTATTGTCGAAGCCGAAGCCAACGACGAATTACTGGATGCATCTGTCGAAATATCCCGTCTGCTCAGCAATTTCTCCACCGAGCAGATTCTTAATCAGGGACTTTGGAAACGCATCCGTCAGGTATACGAAAATCGCGCCTTGTACAAACTGAATCCCGAGGACTCTATGCTGCTTCAGCAGACATACGATTCATTCGCCCTTTCAGGTGCTACACTCGAAGGCGAAAAACGCGACGAATTCAAAAAGATAAGCTCCGAGCTGTCCGAACTTACCACCCGTTTCAGCCAGAATGTTCTTAAAGAGTTGGCCACATACGAAATATGGCTCAACAAAGACCAGATTGCCGGTCTTCCAGAAAGTGTCGTCCATGCAGCTAAGGAAGCCGCCAAAGCAAAAGGTCGTCCCGACGAATATCTCTTCGGCCTTGACCAACCCACATATATGGCCGTCATGAAATACGCCGACAACGACGCTGTCCGCGAAAAATTCTATCGCCTTTACACAGGCCGCAACACCAATGGTGAATACAACAACATCGAAATCCTTAAACGCATTGCCGACCTGCGCCGTCAGTTGGCCAATCTCCTCGGAAAGGAAACTTACGCCGACCACTCGCTGACACGCACCATGGCCCAGAATCCTGCGAATGTCTACAAACTTCTTGATCAACTTCGCGATGCATACCGTCCTGCCCTCGACAAGGAGATGAAATCGCTCGCCGAATTTGCCAAATCACAGACCGGAAATGATACACCCATCACTCCCTGGAACTACAGCTACTGGTCAAACAAAGAACGTATGGCAAAATATGCTTTCGACGAGGAAGCCCTGCGCCCATATTTTGAAATCAACAACGTTATCGATGGCGTCTTTGGCCTTGCGACCCGCCTCTATGGTCTCAAGTTCAAACAGAACCCAGATATCGAGGTCTATCACCCCGATGTCCGTGCCTATGAAGTCTTTGACGAAAACGACAAATACATCGGAGTATTTTATGCCGACTTCTTCACCAGACCGACAAAGCGTCCGGGCGCATGGATGACAAACTTCAAAGACCAGTGGATTGACGAAAACGGCGTCAACTCGCGTCCTCACGTCACCATTGTCACCAACTTCGGCAAAAGCGCCGAAGGCAAACCGTCATTGCTCACTCCCTATGAGGTCGAGACTTTCCTGCACGAATTCGGTCATTCGCTCCACGGCCTTCTCGCCGACACAAAATATCATTCACTGTCAGGCACATCGGTCTACCGCGACTTTGTCGAACTGCCCTCACAGTTCAACGAAAACTTCCTTACCGAAAAAGAATACCTTAATACTTTCGCCCGTCATTATCAGACCGGCGAACAGATACCCGACTCGCTTGTCCAGGCACTTGTAAGCTCGTCACAGTACGGCGCCGCATATGCCTGCATGCGTCAGCTTATGTTCGGATATCTTGATATGGCTTGGCACACCACCAAAGCACCGGTTGAAGACGCTGTCGCTTTCGAAATCGAAGCCATACGCCCCGTACAGATTTTCGAACCCGTCGAAGGCTCGGCTGTTTCGCCTCAGTTCAGCCATATCTTTGCCGGAGGTTATGCCGCCGGTTATTACAGCTACAAATGGGCTGAAGTACTCGACGCTGATGCCTTCTCGGTATTCAAAAAGAACGGCATATTCGATCGCAAGACCGCAGACTCGTTCCGTAACAACATACTCTCACGCGGAGGCACCGAGAATCCCGCTGTCCTCTACCGCCGTTTCCGTGGCAGTGAACCCACCATCGATGCACTGCTACTTCGCGACGGCATCAAAAAATAAAACCTGTCAACCATGCTCTTATGCACCCCGCAGTCGTCCGGATTGCGGGGCGCATAGCATTCCCCCGGGTCAAGTTTCACATCATTGTCAATTCACTCTATATTGTCCTAAATATTTTTTGAACGCAGGTCAACTTGCAGAGGCATCAGCCTTTGCAAAAAATGCATTAATCCATAATTCGGCAACCCCGACACGTAACATTTCAGCGACTTTGTGAATTTTGCCAAAAGGTACAAACTTTTTCGCAGGGGATAAGAAAAAAATTTGGAAGTTTCAAAAATATTCCTTAACTTGGGCGCGCTGAAACATCTAATCCTCACTTCAAATCATTCTCATTAAATCTATGCCACGGCATAGCCTTAGAAATATTTCCAACTTCCACCACAATTATCTTAAGACAGGAAATATTTAATATACTTTATACTAACTCCGGAATTTAGAATATGGATATAAGAATTGTAAAATACATATTATTTACAGGGATTGTCTTAATCAACCCATACATCCGCACGTGGGGAGAAGGCTATGACTACACTCAAAAGGATTTTTCAATCATCCAACCGGCTCCTTCTGTAAGGCATTTTTTTGATTTTAAGGAATATGAAGTAGACAATTTCAGAGGCATACCCTCAATTACACTTCCTATTTACACAATAAATTGCGGTGCTATCGAAGTTCCTATTGTTCTATCATATCATGGAGGCGGCATACGTGTTAATCAACAAAGTGGCAACGCAGGGTTGGGATGGACCGTTTCGTACGGAGCAAATATTGCCCACAATGTCGTCGGTGCTCCTGATGATGCCAATAAATCATTGAAAATACATGGATTATATCATCTTAATGACGACGAGAAAACATTTAGGACAAATCTGATGGAGAAAACTGCCGATTATGACCCTACGGATGCTATTAATGTGGAATCTAAATATCCATGGCAGGCAACATCAGGCAAACGCTACTACCAAGGTCTGACAGATGTTGCCAATGATACATATATGTTATATGGGTTAGGGTTTTCAGCCGACTTTTCATTCACTCCCGAGAAAGAAATAGTAATATCAAGTCCAACACCTGTCGAGATATCACGAACCGATAAACACCCTGTTATATCTGACGGAGGGTGCGATCAACATGGTTTTCTTGTAAAAAAGCCGGAAGGTCTGATGTATTATTTTTCCGAACAGGACAGAAGCCGATACGACTATTCTTATGGGAATCCTCAGAATGAAACTTTTCCTGACAGCATATATTATGCATCGGCATGGCATCTTGATGAAATTAAAGATCTTAACGGCAATTCGGTTAAATATATTTATAAGTCTTTATCATCACTCACAACCAAAGATTTTGGTTCAAGTATGATACAATTTGTCTCACAAAATGAGTTCCAAGAACAGGAACGTTCATATGTCCATTCTATAAAAACAACTGTTCATCACCCCAAAATCATTGATCGCATTGAGACACCTGGAATTAAAGTAAAATTCAGCTATCTATTTGATATAGAAACCACTCAAAATGTACCAATACTTGAAAAAATAAAAATTGAAGCAGAAGACGGAAGTTCTCGCGAAATCAAATTCACATACCATTTCGGACAGCGAATAATGCTTACAGAAATTGCAGACCAAAACAATGGAATTTATTCGTTCGAATACTGCGATGATGATTTTGACGTTGATACCTATGCACAGGATTTTGGTGGTTACAATAATGACCGAATCAATAACAATTTAATTCCACCGGTAGCAAATTATGGTGGGACAGCAAACCGTAGCGTATATCCTGATTTTGCCAAAACGGGAATCCTTACAAAAATTAATTATCCGACCGGTGGCTACACTGAGTTAGACTGGGAAAGCAACACAATCAATTATGTGGGTACAACAGAATTTTCCGGAAATATCGGTAATGGCAATACGATAAAATCGACACAATGCGATACTCTACGCATGTGTTACGATGACGCCTACAAAGTTTTATCAATCTCAGATTGGAGTTTTGCAGAGGGACAGGATCCGACCATTGATTTAAGTAAATATTTGCTGATGAATCCGGCAAATTACAATACTGATGATTATAACAGCTCTCACCAGTTTCAAAAAGAAAATTATTCATATATCAATCCATATAATTACCCTCATGTACGCTTTGTCAAATCCTCAAATAATGCCGTCGATTTAGTATTGTTTATAGATAAAGAGACAATTGAAGGCAATCGTTGGCCAATGTCAATACAGAAATATTTATCGCCAAGAACAAACTACAAAGTAGAATTGGTAAATCCCACATCTATTGATGGTGCAGAATATTTCATCCGGCTAAATATGCTTTATGGCGACAGTCCTGCGGGTAAGATTTATTTGCAGAAAACCACATACGAAAATCCTACCACTTCTGGTATAAACTATTGGCCCGGATTAAGAATACGCACTATTAAATCATCAACAGGCGATGACAGCGATACTCCCATATATAAATCATTCTATTACGAACATGACTTTGCGCCAAACAAAACAAGCGGGACAGTACGTTTTTTGCCTCAATACAATTATATGTTCTATCGCTTTTACAGTACACAAGTCGGCCCCATCGGATTTCAGCCACGAGAGGTTAATTGTGTTGGTTCCAATGCATTTCCATCAACATCTGTGGGGAATGCTTATGATATAGAATACCCCCGTACATGTTGGAATATAACTAAAGAAGATCGTTATGAGCCATCATTGTTCAACTCAATCACCGAGTCATACACCTACACAAGTGCCCATGACAAAGATTGCAATGATTACAGCCTTTCCAATTTTCTGAGTTTCCAACCTATTGGAGCGAGGGTATATACCTCGCGTGCTTTCAAACGCGGCAATCTTCTTTCAAAAATTTCAGGGACCTATATGGCCCCCGGTAAAAAAACGGTTAATTATACATATAATATATACGAAGATAATGATGCTCCTATTTTAACTACAGACGCCTTTACTGTATGTGATTTCACACGCGCCGCATATCCCCATACACTCTATTACGATTATGGAATAGGAATGTATAAAATAATACCTTACAATAAAACGGTCAATACTGTTACTACAATAGAAGATGGTTTGGAAACCTCGGAGAAATTCACATATTTTTATAATGATTACACTGATAACATCGATTATAATCTTGTCAAGACAAAAACATTCGATGATTCAGAATATGGCGAAATAACCAAGTATTATACTTATCCGTTGATTAATAATAACTACAGGCCTTTTCCTGAAACAGAAGTCGTCCTCAATGGAAATAAAATAATCTCGGCAACCCGCACGGAATATGATAACAAAACCATGTTGCCTATACGAATATATGAAGTCAGTGAATCTACAGACGCCTCCAAACTTGTTTCATCGACTAAGGATACATCCCCGGACCAGACTTCATTTATCAACAATAAAACATACGAATATCGGTATAATAGCCGAGGCAATCTCATTGAGATAAAGTACAAAGGACATCCATTGGCCTCCTATCTTTGGGGATACTACGGGCAATATCCTATCATCGAAGCTCTTGACACCAGTTATGACAACCTTGTGTCAAAAACTTTATCCAGCGGTATATCCCAAGCGTCTATAGACAATTGTTCAATCTGTAAACAGGCAGACGTAATTTCGCTTACATCTAAATTAAGAAGCAAACTTACAGATACTGTTATTTCTTCGGTTGCTTACCATTGGATTTTCGGAATAATTGAATTAAACAACGGACGTAATATTTCAACGTCATATATTTATGATGAATCAGGACGCCTATCTCATGTGAGGGATTTTAACAATTATCTCATCAGCAGACACGAGTATAAATATAAAAACAGCCCAAATCATGAAACTTTCTCAGAAGATTAGTATTCTTAGCGTTTTTGCAATTATATTTGCAGCTATACCTCGTGTATGGTCAATATCTCCATTGTTATGTCAGCCCCGCATAGGAGACGTTGTGAAAGTTGATATACTGAACAATACACCCGCAATTACCACCTCCGCAAAAATTGTAAATTTGACAGATATTCCTGTATTTCGCACATCTGAGATGAAAATTTGGGAACCGGCCCCCGATGATACAACTGCGTCTTTCTACCGTACTATTGACAGTGAGTTTGAGAGCATTGCCAACATTAATGGTAATTACCGTTGTCTTTATCGTCGAACCCCGGGATATATGCGTCGCTTCCCGCAAGGATTGCCTTGGGGTATGCCGGTAAATAAATCTGTCGCATTACCGGTGAACTCTATCGGCCATGCAGACGATGTTACAGACTATCATTCCAACGGAATAATAAAGACTACTATTACAGACGGAATTACATTTGTGAGTCCCGACGGAGATACAATTGCCAATTCTGTATGTGTCGAATACAATATCATTGATACAATATATTATAGCAATACAAATGCAAGTCTACATCATGGGAGTGAACAACAATTTTATGGTCCGGGATATCGATACCCCTTGCTCGTTTGCCATAATGACACAATTTTTGACTCTGAAGGACTGATTGTAGATATTTTAGAAAAAGCATACTCAATCAATCCACAAGTTCAGAAAGAAGATATTGAGGATGATATCGTCAATGAAGAAATAAGACGAATTGTCGCCGAAGAATCTTTGCATCCCAAAGGCCAAAACCAAGAATCACATTCTTATTATGACAATCAACTTCCTCCATTTTTAAAGTGGAATTCTGAACATAATAAGATTGTTGTTACAAACATATTAGGCATGAATCAGATGAATGAAATACTCCTTTGTGACATTCTCGGGCATGTTTATTATTCAACGATTGCATCAGGCACAACCGATTCCTACGAGCTGGATTTGAGTATTTGTCCACCAGGATATTACGTACTGTATATAGATTCAGCAGAATCTCCTTATTTATATCGATTCAGACTATAATTGCCTGCTTATGAAACTCATATCATTGACACTGAAAACGCTGTTCATTATACCGTTTCTTATTATCCAAGTCACCATGTGTTACGGGCAAGACAATTACATACGCACATACACATACCTTGACAGTACCGCTAATGAGACACACTCGCTTCAAAACACAGTCTACTATGACGGAATGGGGCGAGAAGTGCTGAGCGTAAGTGGCTCACCGGCGGCGCCCGGAAATTTTATGGCATCCCTGACAGAATATAATGAGGCGGGGTCAGTCAGCCGACGCTGGCTAAATGCGCCCTCTGACGGAGCCTTTGTCAGCGCTTCGGATTTCAAGTCCCAAGCATACGGCTTTTACGGCAGAAGCGAAATCCCTTATACTCGTTACGCTTATAATGATATGAACTCTCTGCTGTTGGAATATGAAACAGGTCCGGGAACTTTTTGGGACAAACATCCGACACAGTACAGTCGTCATAAATGCGAATCCACAGGAAAGTATTCTTGCAAAAAAATTTTGGTGGATGACGATGGCGAGACGCTTAATGTCCAGGGATATTACTCTCCGTCGGCCTTACGTATCGACGAAACATCCGATGTTGACGGGCTGCGCATACTCAAGTTTGTTAACCGTGCCGGCAGAATTGTATTGGAGAGAAGAATTGCAGGAGATACCATAGCGGACACTCGTTATGTCTACGATATTCGCGGCGATTTGAGGTATACTATTACACCGGAAGGCTCAGCGCTGTTATCGGACAACGGCAGTGTCCCCGAAACTGTAAGAACCGATTATGCCCAGCGCTACGATTACGACTTCAAGCACCGCGTCATTAGAACACACTTGCCCGGTTGTGGAGCCACCGAATACATATATGACAAATATGGCGCTCTTCTGATGAGCGCTGACCCGGTTCAGCGGCAAAGTGGCATTTGGACTGTAACTATGTACGACAAGCGGCATCGGCCCGCTGTACGCGGTACGGTAACTTTCGCCGGGATTTCTCCCGAATCTCTTAGATGTACCTACGCAGATACAACCATTGTTGTAGCGCCAAAATATAATGAGAATTATATGGAAAGCTCTCTGCAGTACGAATGTTTTAATATACTTAAAGGATTCACACCTTTCATGGCTTGGTATTATGATAATTACGACTTCATCATCGGTGCCAACAGCGAACAGAAAGAATTATTCGCTTCCTCATCCGGCAACTATACAGCTTTAGGGCTATGTACGGGGACGGGACAGATTGACATGGATGGAAATATTATATATACCGCCGTAAAATATGACGGAAAGGGCAATGCCGTGCTTCGCGGAGAATGGGATTTCGCACTGCAAAACTACCGTTATACCGTATCGTCAACATACAACTTTATCAATCAGCCCACCGCCGAACTTCATAAATATGAACAAATGTCAGAAAAAACAGTCATGGACGCGCATACGGCATTATTCACAAACGAATATGATGCTCAAGGACGTATCTCATGCCGCAAACTCAGCGTTGACGGAGGCCAGACCGTCACACTGGCCACAGACACATACGACGGTATCGGGCGACTGTCCGAGCAGTATCGAGGAATAAATGTAAGCTACGACTACGATATACGTTCACATCTGACATCAATAAGCTCATCAGTATACAGCTGTCACAACGAATACGCCGTGACAGCCCAAACATCCGTATCCGCTCCAAGTTTCAAATTCATCAACGCCTCGTCCGACACGTGGCACGGAAGCACCCCCGGGCAAAGTACTGCAAACATAAACTGGCGTTATACATACGACGGACTTGGACGCCTAAAACAGAGTCGGAGTGCAGACGGCCTTTATGGAGAGGCATGCGACATTGACCTTGATGCAAACGTACGCGGAATCGTGCGCCATTACCGTGGCGCCAAAGTTCAGGATGCCGTGATAAACTTTTCCGGCGCACTGCCCACGTCTGTCCACGACGTCTCGGTACCATATTACGGCGATGGGGTAGGCTCGTTTTCTGCTGGCGATTACTCAATGTCTTACGACAGTAAAGGGCGTCTGATCTCCGATGCAACACGTGGCGTGTCAAAAATAACCTATGGCAAATGGGGAGACATGCCACGAAAGATATCAATGTCAAATAAAGACGAAAGTTATAACAACTATTTACCCGACGGGACTTTGCGCAGTCGTTCTTTCGTTACATATCATATA